>Ga0126342_10007118_pt1 | contig 19925 bp, 11 predicted proteins | sample Cyp1metagenome_FD_92528 | JGI IMG/M metagenome (GOLD analysis project Ga0126342, IMG submission 92528) | Coral microbial communities from Lord Howe Island, Old Settlement Bay, Australia - Cyphastrea 1 metagenome | ecosystem: Host-associated > Invertebrates > Cnidaria > Coral ... | reverse complement strand
ATCCATCATATCCAATTCATTTTAATTCTATATATATATAAAACATTGTGGTTCATGTACCAACCATTGTGGTTCATGTCGATGAAGGTACATGAACCACAATGGTTTATATATATATATATATTATACTGATTGGTGGTTTGGAACATTTTATATTTTTCCATATATTGGGAACAATATAATCCCATTTGACTAATAGCTAATATTTTTCAGAGGAGTTGAAACCACCAACCAGTAGATGTTTATAGATTTTGCCATCATGGATTCACATCACGGAGTATTCATCATGGATGATTCATCAGAATCCATCATAGTAATAATCATACTAACGATGCCTAAACATTACTATAAACACATTCATAAATTAGTAATGTTTATAGCTATAAGCACTAATGATGAATACTAATGATTACTAATGACTAATAATGATAAACACATGTTCGCTGCAACCCTGACGTTGCTCCGCGTCTGACTTCAGGTGGCCATGAAGATAAAGTTGATGTTATTACCCCAATCAACATATTGTTCATAGAGGGTGGCAAATTTTGATCCCTTATGAAGATAAAGATGATGTTATTACCCCAACCAACATATTGTTCATAAGGAGGTGAATAATTTTGATGCCTTTGAAGATAAAGTTGATGTTATTACCCCAACCAACATATTGTTCATAGGGGGTGGCAAATTTTGATCCCTCATGAAGATAAACTTGATGTTATTACCCCAATCAGCAAATTGTTCATAGGGGGTGGCAAATTTTGATCCCTCATGAAGATAAAGTTGATGTTATTACGCCAAACAAAATATTGCTCATAGGGGGTGGCGAATTTTGATCCCTTATGAAGATAAAGATGATGTTATTATCCCAATCAACATATTGCTCATAGGGGGTGGCAAATTTTGATCCCTCATGGAGATATAGTTGATGTTATTACATGTTATTACCCCAGTCAACATATTGTTCAGAGGGGGTGGCGAATTTTGACCCCTCATGAAGATAAAGATGATGATTGTGATGATGGTGATGGTGATGGTGATGGTGATGATGATGATGATGATGATCATGATGATGATGATGATGATGATGACGATTGTAAGTGTGGAGCAACGTCCGGGTTGGGGTGCACATGTTTTCAGCTATAACTACAAATAACAATTACATAAATCACATTCACCAACCATTTCTCCATCTCCCCACGCCGCCAAGTTTGTTGGAGAAGGCCGCGAAGGTCCAAAGCTTGACCCCGACCAAGGCCTGGATGATGCCAGGATGGCCCAACAAAAACCAGCAGAAAAAGTGGGATTTCACGAAGGAAATACCGGATCTAGCCAATTCGTTGATAGTTATCAATGGATATGAATTGGGTATTACAGTAATCAAAGTGCATGGGTTTGTCCAAACATTGCTTCTCCAAAAAATGGCCTATTTCTTTTCAAGATCGAAACTTTTCACTCTATAGATGATTTCCATTTTGAGGGGTACCCCGAACAAACAGAAAAATCCATCCCTACCATGCTGATACTTTCTTCTTATTTACCTTTCTATCATTTTTTGGTACCCCATAGTTCTGTTCCCCAAAATAAACTGGTACGCATCCCAACTGTTTTTTGAGCACCCATGGGGTGCATGGAGAAATTTGAGGCCCTCCAACACCTGTCACAAGTTGAGGGATACATTAGTAAAGGGGTTACGATTTGTAACTTGAAACACCGAAAATGAACACCGCACTTGGACCCCACAGATAATGTTCGAGTATGATTCAGGACAATGATTCATCGTCAGGGTTGTAAATACTGTAAGACGAGGGATATAAGTTACAAAAATCAGTACGAAACCTAATTAGCTGGCTTAAACATACGGACTATCTTACATAATAGCTGCAATTTCAGGTTATCAATGATTAAACAAATTATGACATAATTATGTTTATATAGTCAATATCCACAGAACAATGATCTAAATTGTTGAATAGCAAAAGATTACAGAATCATTATTCAGTGGTTATTCCATTTCAATATAGCCACAGATTTCATTGGTGGAAACCCATTTTCCAAGGATTTCCCAAGGATTTCCCAAGATTTCTGCTGGTTTTCACCGTAGGTTTCCGGTTTGTTTCCACGCTTCACCAGTCCTTGGCCATGTTGGGCGAAGTCACCAGCCATGCGGTGAAGGATGGCCAGGCGTTTTGTTTTTTGATAGCCAGGCTGTGTTGAAAATGGCAATTTATAGTGGATTTACCCATTAATAGCATGGTGGATCTTCCCATAGTTATGTTAGTTTACCAGAGGGCACCAACAAAAATTGGAAAATGGATGAACATGGTAAATTTTATGACTGATTTGCCTACTGTATATTTACCTATCGATCAGTCATTGTGATTTTTTCGAAAGCTATGTTAAATGACCGGAGGGTAATCGTAGATCACAACACAGTGGATCGATTTGTCAAATGATGAAATATGATATTCATGGTAAAGCAATATTACAATTTATAATATAAGTATCCAGATACCAATTTGATTCCAAATAGATATATAATGGTGGTCAACAATAGTCAATCATTTGATACATAGCGATTCATGGTTAACAATCATTTCTATCTATACGATTCATTGCCAATGGTCACTGATTAATTACATCGATGGATGATAACGATAGTTAACAAACAGTGATATCAGTGATATCATACTGGCTAAAAGTTAGCTCATGGTTGGATCACCGAGAAAACGATCCATTGTTATCTAGATAGAGAATATGATAGTTTATAATGATTGACCATTGGATAATGGTCATTAGCAATTGGCTAGTAGTTAGTGGTTAATTTCGAGAATACATATCTACCTATGTGATGTGATAAATGGCTCGTTAATGATCCAGATAGATGATTTGATGCTTGAATAGTTGTTAGTCATGCTCAATAGTATGTTAAATCACACTTTTTGAGTTATGAACACCAGAAACATGTAAGAATTCAATGCCAACAACAGCGGGAATATGGGGTACATGGATAGTATTGGGGTAAGTTGTAACGACGTCACTGGCCGATGCAAGGGTAAATGGTGGAACTTTTCAGGCTAGTGAATTACTATGATACTATGATATGATTCCCCAACTTAATGGTGAGTTAGAGTAAGTACTATAATTGGCTTTACTATAATGGATAAAATTTTCTGAGTGTTCATTACCAAAATATGAGTCACTATCATCCATCCAATAGTGAGTTACAATGAACCCAACAGCAGTTGGATGGATTTGTTGTTTTCGCTTTTTTGGTAATAGTGTAATAGCGGGATCCATCTATTTGATAGATGATCCAGGTTGATAATATTATGATTTGGGAAGAATGGTGAATCATGGTTTGTACTTGGCAAGAATCGGCCGAACCAATGGTTCTGATTGGGTAACCAATGGGTCTCAATGGGTTTGTTGAAACATGATGGATGCACCAAAATAGTGAGAACGTTTGGATAAACCAAGGGATTTGAGGCACCCAATCTTTTGCACAAGACTGATTCCTTGAGCTCGCCACAGGTGCCGGACTTGCTACAAACTCCAGTCTTCGCATCCCTGTTGGAGCGGGTCTGGCTGCCAATGGAAAGGAGTCCCAACAGCAGATTTCGATTAGGCTTGAGGTGGCTGGAATCTCTCGAGAATTGGAAGTATGTCCAGGGTTTCAGGGAAAGATTGAGAAACTTCCGTTTCGTTTGTTTTTTCTTTTCGCGTTCCAGATTCACCTCATCGTTGTTTTGTGATTCTCACGATTCGAATGGACCCCAAACCCGGAGAGTTGTCAATTTTAGGAAGAAATAAGTTGTCTTCACATGTTCCAGAAAAAACAAACAAATGAATGCCCTTCGAATGCTGTGAAACATTTGAAATCCATCGCGTGTTTTCATTTTTTGGCAGATTTTTTGGTTCCCACTGGTTTCATCTTCCTCGCAGCCGAGGTGGAGAATCGCTTGTATGGCTTTGCAGTGCATGAGGTGGGACCCGGACCTTGGACAGAACTGGGATGATGGGATGGTGGAAAACCTGATCACCATTGGATTCCCAACTGCAGCTGCTTATAGTTTGAGCCCCCAAAAAAGCTGGGATGTTACTGGGATGTTACTGTAGGGGTTTGATTGTGCACCAGGCTGCCGGAGTCAAGTTCCAAGATGCAGCCAAGGATCCAGCCTTCAAGTTTTCAGATTCGAAGTTTCATACCGTACTGCAAGGTTCCAAGGTTTCAGGGTACATGGTTCCGCAGTTTCAAGGTCCTCTGGTTTCAACATTCCAAGATTCAAAGGTTCGAATCCAGGTGCCACGGTTTCAATTTTGTGATCTGAACTTCAGATGGTTCCAGGGCTTCGAGACTCCGTAGTTTCCAAGTTCCACGGTACTTTGGTTTCAACTGGCCTGGGATAAAGAATCCATAAAGAAGCTCCTTCGATGGTGATGAAATCAACCTGTATGAAACCCAAACGTCCGAGTTGACTTCATGGCCATCAAATGAGGCGCACGTGGATACTTGCAATTGTGCTCCCAAGCCGGGATTTCTGGGCATTTCCAATTTGTATCCATCTATATCATTGTGCCAGTAGGATTTGCTCATCATTGTTGCTACTGACTGTCACCTTTTATCTGGCAATCTGCAGGTCAATCATCCCAATCGGATTATGACGCCCTTGCCATGACTCCCCTTTTGTGTTGATTTATCCCCCGGAAAAATATAGGACAGACAGACATTTAATGACCATTCTTACAGTTCTCAGGATTGACATTTGGGAAAATCGGCCGCAAACAAAGATTTTTTGGGGAAGCACAGAACAGTTTCTCTATATGTTCCCTCAAACCAATCCATGAATCCATGCTTCCAGTGGGTCCAGATTTCTCCCACAATCCAAGCAGGTCTACCTGCTGGTTCTATGCATTTGTCGCACTTTTGCAGCTTCCAAGGTGTGGCGGACCGTCGGACCGTGTGCATTTTCCGGTCCTGGAGAGCTGTCGTTTCAATCTTCAGCGTTTCTTCATTTACTCATTTCTCAATTTTGAGACCACTGACTTCCACAAGTTTCATCAATTTTCCCGATGTTGCGGACTAGTGACCAGCTTTCCTTGTGTCTGCAGACAGTCAACAAGGCAATCATAGCAACCGTAGAACATTTGGACGACATCTGGTCTTTCTTTTCGCCGCTAGCATGGCCAGGTGTCTCCTGGGGACCAACACGCGGGGCGTTTGTTAAAGTCTGCGGTGGAACAACTCTCTGAAGATTTGGAGGCTCAGCAGGGTCCAGCTTTTGCTGTACCCTCTGGTAGTTTAACATAGCTATTGAAAATGGCCAGTTATAGTGGATTTTCCCATTAAAAATGGTGATTTTCCATAGTTATGTTAGTTTACCAGAGGGTACATCCTGGTTAGTAGCTGATCAGAATCGTGAGCATCGCAGTTGCGAACTCGGATTGATGCACATGGAAGCTAGATCCCGGAAAACGTCTAGGTCCTTGTGCTTGATCCTTTCGAACTGCATTGTTCGTTGATTCTGTGGTAGAGGCCGCAAAGTTGGCAAAGCAAAAAAAACAACATCGTGCATGCGGTATACTCCTACTTTTTTTTTTAATTGCCATGTTTAATCTTTGTATATACAATCAATGATATCGTTTCTTTTCGAAATGAAGCGATATTTGATGATGTTGGAACATGAACTATCTAAGTTATTAAATGTACAATTCTTTGCTAGTTTCTGGAAAAACATCGTTATATACTCCTGTCCACACTGAGTAAAATTGCTATGACGGAATTTGGAGTAAATCCCCCTGTTTATCAGCAAAACCCATATGGTAGTGAATTGCTGGACTACATATTTCTTATCCATGGATTCAACCAAGTACTGACCTTTGCGAGGTTGTGACCATCCAAATTAGGGCGATAGTCACCACTGGAATACACTAGAATAGACCCACCAGAAACTGTTGCACATTATTTATCTATCATAATTTATCTATCATCATTATATATTCGCCCAAGTCCCGACTGGTAAAATCTCAATTCTTTCCTGACCATTTACCCTCTGGTAAATAAACATAGACCCTGAAAATAGCCAATTTTTAATGGTTTCACTAGTCTTCCAACCCCATTAATAGCATGGTGATTTTCCATTGCTATTTTAGTTCACCAGAGGGTAATCAATTCATATCCATTCTTGTTGGCTCTATATCCCATGAACATGGCCATGAGATACCCATCATTCACCAAGATTCACAACAAGATTGGCCATGATTTTCACCATGGTTACCTTCCAATAAATTAACAGTTTGACCCTGGAAGTCATCGGGGTTGGAAGATGAGTGAAACCACGAGTGAAACAGGCTATTTTCAGGCTCGAAGTGTTGATTTACCAATGGGTAATCACTATATAATCACTATAAATCGCTATTTTCATCACTATTATTGTATATAATTCATCAATAGAGATTATTAGAGGTTATAAATCGCTATGTTTCACCATTTTTCCCCTCTGAGTTGACCAGAAAAAGTGGGCTGCACCCTTGGTCGCCTTGGCCTCCTTCAGGAGCTGAGCTGTGCGCAAGTGGTGCAGCTCATGCAGCTCAGGAAGTACGTGAACCAGGTGGGACGGGGAGATTTTAGCCACGTGAATGTTTGTTTTTTTTATCACATGTGATTTTGGTGAAAAAAATGTGATACTGTTTTCTTTTCAAAAAAAATGGTTACGGCAAGACCCTATGGTTTGCCCTTGCAGGTTAGAATGGAGTTCAAATGAATTATCCGTCGACACGCTCAAAAACCTGCACAGGGCCAGTGTTTTGGTATTTACCAGACGACGAACCGCATACCCTAAAACCCTAAACCCTAAAACCCTAAAACCCTAAACCCTAAAACCCTAAAACGCTAAACCCTAAAACCCTGAAAACTCTGAATCCCAAAGCAGAAAACATTGCGTATATGCAGTATTTTCTGCAATTTCTGATGACAGGGAATCCTCAATGTTGCAGTCTGGGCAAACCACGGGGTCTGTGCGTATGGTTAGTAGATGGTGGTATAAGACCAACAGAATGGTGATTTTATCAAAAAGGAAAGGTTAATTAAGCCAGTTAATGTGGTTCATACTTGGTCAATTGTAGTTTGTAGTGATCATAGTATGGGTTGGCTGCCACGGTTTCCTATCCTTACCAAGCAAGAAACCATGGCAGACACAAGATGATCATGTAATATGTAACCAAACAAGTACTGATCAATAACTGGGTTCATGATGAATGGATGATTCACGATGCTCAATGATGATAATAATGATAGGACACGAGCAACCGCATGTATAGACCGTGGATATAGTGGGATATAAGTGGGATATATCACCAACACTACAATATTACAAGGTGTTTGACGGCATTTTTCACAGACATATTTTCACAGTGAAGAGACTTTTCACAGGTGATTTTCAGATGCTCACAGTACTCACCAGTGGTTGGTTGTCACCAATGGGATGCATCCTCAACTGTCCGAGTCCAGTCTTTTTTTGAGACATAATTTGCACTAATGTTCATTATCCCAAGTGCATAATGGCAACATAGTTCAACATATATGGCAACTGTGCATGATGTTTTGAATAGACATTATGGCAACATTCATAATGTACAACCGTTTTTTGTTTATGGCAACCGTTGTTTTGAATAGATATTATGTTTTGATTATGGCAACATAGTTCATGATCGTTTTCCCCCAAACAAAATCCACGGTTGAACGTCCAAAGTTGATCGCCCCTGGTCCTTGAGCATCGCGACAGCCCCCGATGAACGCTGCCATGTTCTGCCATAGGTGGAACCCGACCAAGAGTTCTGGCAAGCGCGACGGCTCAGAACTGGAAGAGCTATTCCGTTGGTATCATTGCTGATTTGCTGAGTTTGACAGGGTTTTGACATGTTTTGACAATAGCTTTGTCTCACAACGGGGGATGCACCAGAATAACAATTATTGGTAACATTGTCATATATTCTAAAGCTGGAAAAACAGTGGGGTTGAAGAGAGGTCCCCCTTTACAAACTCAAAGGTCACTTTCTCTTGGGAACTTTAATATCACCAAAGCAGATGCTTGTTGGTAGTGAATTCCCCAAAAAAGGTTGGGTAATGGGAGATTTCACTCCTTTTTTCATTGGCTACATTTCCAAGGTAGTTTGGTGATATTCCCATTTTTGTGGTCGCTTTCTTTTTCGATTTTCATGCCTCCACGTTCATGGACTGCATCCTTATCCTAATCATAGTTGGCTCCAAACCCACATTTTTGTCATGGGCGATCCATCGTTTTGAATGGACGTTGGCACTACTGCTCGTTGTTCTTTTCTCACTGGTTGGTTGATTCATACGAAGGTGGTATCGACCCGCTCTTCTTGCTGCAGGATCCTCCGTTTTCGATGGATGTTTTCTCTTTTTTGTTGGCTCCACCTCTTGGTGGTTTTACTCTCTACTTTGGTGCTTAAATCCAATGTGCATCGTTGTCCATCTCCCGGTTAGATCCACATTTTTTTACTGGGTTCAATACCTCTTTTGTTGCTTAAAGCTGATTCTTTCTTTACAGTGTTCCATCTCCTTTCCCCGCCCTTGTTAGTTTTACTCCCCGCACATATAATCCTGTTTTGGGTTGTTGACTCCTCCCCTTGGCAATATTCCATATCATTGGATCATCTGTTTGCAAACATTTTCAACTCCCTATGTCTTGGTTTGCATTTCCTGTTCATCCCTGTTCTATATGTCAAAGTTTCCCCGATGTCGTGGTTTTTGGGACATCTGAGGCACTACAGCAGGCAATGCTGCGGCTACTTCGTGGTGCTGAGCTGAGTCCGAAGCTCTTGTGCCTGGCGCTGGAAGGGCTCAAGACATGGCCCGGGGGCTCGGGCCAAAGCACAAGGTTGGGCTGTTGGTTGCTGTGTGTTTCTGTGCGCGCGCATGGATCAGCTGAGGCCCAAAGATCTCGTCAACCCCAAGCTAGTTGAAGAACTGGTCAATGCTACAGGGAGGTGCTGGCCCTGGGAAGTGAAGGGACACTTTCATGGGGAAAATTGGGGAATTTCACCAACAACAATGGGGATTAACATGGGAATTAACCAGAGAGATTGAGATTTAACCAACATGACTTGGGATCAAACATTGGGAATTGCCAAGAAAAATGTCGATTTAACCAACAAACATCCAGATTCAACCAGCAAAAAGGGAGATTTTTGCCAACACAACGGGGGATTTTGACACTTAGCCATGGTCAATCATGGCTCACACTGGTCCAAACTTGGGTGAAGGGATACTCCTATGGCGAGTGCACATGGAACATGATGCTCTAAGCACCTACTATTTTCAGACCAACTGGTTGTTTGGGGAGGATTTGGAATCACAGAAACCATCTGTGAAGATTCTCACCACACGGTCAATTCTCCCAGCTTGGGAATATCTCCAGCTTTCTCCCCGGTATGAACCACATGGCGACCCTCCGGCATGGCCAAACATGGCCATTGAGTTCCATCATTTTCCATCAAAAAAACCTCGATAAAAAACATAAAATGTAGGCTGGGCCCCTAAACCCAGCCTGGAATCAGGACCCGCCCCTTAAAATTTCGACGCTGCAGATCTTTGGATGACTTCTCTTCAAAGCAGTTGGTGCTGCTGGGAGTGAATCTGACCACCCTGGGGGTTCAGGAGGAGCGACACCGCTGTGTTGGGGACAGGCTTGGGAATTGTTTTCAACACAGAGGTTGTGAGGGTTTTTGGATTTTGGTTACATTGGTTGAAACTGCTTCAGCCGAGAGGTACGGTGCCTTACGGTACGTTTTTTCTAGTCAGACTCGGTGCTATTGTTCTTATCCTGCTGCTGTGGCAGGAGGTTGTCTCTCAGATTGCTGAGAGGCCGGGCACGTTGGGGATAGGGTGGTTCATGAGTTATCTTTGGTGAACGTTTATGTGAATGGATTGATGTAAGCGAAAAAACATATTGGTCTTGCCCAAATAATTAGTTTTGTTTTCCCAACAGATTTTGCCTCAATCAATTCTGGGATGGTGACTTTTGTACTATTTTGTTCCCAAGATTTTCACAATGCCAAACATGGCCATGCAGCACATGACCAAGCGCTGGAAAGTACACCATTTAGTTTGATCATTAGTCATCTAAACCTCCATATGGCTAGTTCAGGGATTCTTTAGACACTTATGACTTATGACAGTTAAACGTTTGATTACTAGAGGCCAATCCCGTTGAAAACCAGAACATGTTAAGCTACGTTAAACCAGAGGGTAACCATAAAATTCCCATTAGATTATAGACTTTGGCATGATCTCCCATGAATCCCATTCTGGTTGGTGCTGACTGGAACCATGGAATTTTTGATGACTTTCCATTCAGTTGGGAATGTCATCATCCCAACTGACGAGCTCCATGATTTTTCAGGGGGGTAGGTGGCTCAACCACCAACCAGATGATATTCCAGTTCATCTCATTAAAAACCAGCATGAATGAGATTTTTCAGGGGGTAGGTATACCAGTATACCACCAACCAGCAGTAATCTCATTAAAGAAGACCATCAAATCAGAGGATGTGCTAGGCTGCGCCTAGCTATGCCATTGCTGCCACCACGGCAGCTATGCTTGGTGCTGGAGATGGCAGCACTAAGTGCCGTGCCACAGGAGCCTCTGGTGGGGGGGTGAGTCCCCAAGGTAGTGCCAAATACGTGGGAAATCCCTGAAAAATGGCCGTGGATTTGGTTCATACTGCTTGGTAGTAGTTAGCAACTAGATTAAATGGATCACAACGAAAATAGTAATAGTGATAGTGATGACGCTAGCAATGATAGTAAGCATGATGGTAACAGTAGTAGTATTAGTAGCAATGGCAATAGCAGTAGCAGTAGCAACAGCGATAGTAATAGTACTCGTAATAGTAATGAGAATAATAATATTAGTAAGAAGAAGAACAATAGTAATGATTTTTCCTAACAATATAAATGGAAATACAGTAACACCTAGAATAATATATAGAGGATAGTAATGATAATAGTAACAATGGTAAGGATAGTAGTATCATTTTCTTTACCATATCAATCAGCTGTAGAAGTGATCGATTATGATATTACTATATTGATAACATAGTAATCCATATTGATAACATAGTAATATCGACTATTCTTATTATGATATTATGATATTACTATGTTATCAATATGTTGATCTATATTGTTATTAACATGTTATCAATATGTTATTATGAAATATATTTTTGTGTTATCAATTATTGATACTATATTGGATACTTATTATAGATACTATGTTATATCTATATTATAGATACTATGTTATATCTATATTATTGATACTTATTACTATATTAGTATATTAGTATATTAGTATATTACTATATTACTATATTACTATATACTATATTACTATATTATTGATACTATATTGAATACTTATTATGATAGAACTATTCTTTTCTCTACAGCTGTCAGGCGCTGGAGAACTTCTTGCCTCGCTGTTTGGAAGTGGCGCATAGCTTCCTCGCGCCCGAGGCCGTACGTGTCCTGAGGCACGGTGTCGGCACCGGTGATGGCACCGGTGATGGTGACTGGATGATGACAATGATGAACCATGGGATGAACCAGTTTGGTTGGATTAAGCAATTGTAGTAACGATAATGCTAATGTTCATAGTAACAGTAGAATTAATAGTAAGTGGACTTTTTGGTCAACTTTTTTGTCGTACCAGATCAAAAACAAAGAAACCACAACAGAGATGACAAGTTGTCGCCTAGAGTTTTTCCTTCTTTACATGATACATCATCGCACTATACTATACTGAAATCAAACATGGTTGGATAATCTCCCCATTGTCATGGCAAGATCATCCATGAAGGTCAATTTTAATGGTGGATATTTTCAGCCATCACCAAAAAATATACATCACATTTGATGGTTAAATAAGTTGAGAGTTGATGTAACCATCAACATACTTTAACTCATCATAATGGTGAATCAAAAAGTCAAGTGATGTTGAATTTGAGTTCAACCGTTTTCAATTCACTTCTTCGATGTTCAGCCCCCCATGGCCGGCTTACCGGTCATCTTCCCCTTGGTAGACTTCCCAGGGCTATGGCCTGTCTGGGCATCTTTTCAAAGGACTTGGTGATTCTGCTGCTGATGCAGGTGTGGCAGTTGTGGGAGGTGGGCCCAAAATATGTGCCGCTCAAAACATGGGGAACATGAGGTTTAAAACTATGGGATGGAATGGGGTTGTTTAACATAATGATGGGAAAAGCAAGATCAAAACTGGGATTCGACATCCGATTGGGAATCTGAAATTATGAACCCCGAATAAATGCTGGCTGTTGAAACCCAGCAATTTCAAACATATGATGGCCCAAGGTACCAGCGTGAAGTGTGCCATACCCTGTGCCATTAAAACACCATATGTACACGATCCCAGGTTCATTTGTAATATATGCCCTTTGTGCATGGATGGTTTTGTATACCAATGACCAGAGGCTTCTTTTGCAGCGCGCATTGAACTATACTTCTCGCCCCCCTCACACATCCGAAGTTCGGATGTACTCATGCCAACATTCCTCTAAATGCATACTCATGACATGTGAACACAAACTTGAACATGTAGGGATGCACACGGAACCCTGCGGCCATGGTGCAAAGTTAAAAGCTTAATCATGGGACGACTGTGTCAACGCTTCCATGCAAAATGGCAACAATTTGCTGGGTCCATTTGTACCCTATGGGTCCTTATTCTTTATCAGCTCCTTCTCCATGAGGACGTGCATATCACTTAGTTAGTGGATTACATGTAGTTTATCTATAAAGAATTAATTATTTTCCCAGTTGGGGGTTTCCATATTTCCATAAATGGGGGTACCCCTAAATCATCAATTTTTGTTTGGGATTTTCCCTAGCAAAAACCATCCAGCTATCTTCATGGGTACCCCCATGACGACATGGAAACTCGCCACGAAGGGATTCCGGGGGTGCGGTGAGAATAGGTCTCCACCATCTTTAGACTTGTTTACACACAAGATGAGTAGAAGCCAAAGTTAGACACAGACAATATACATAGAAAATCAATGCAAAACATTTCTTGAAGAAATGCTTGGAATCTTCAATAGGAAACATACAATATACAATCTGGGATTATATATATATAATTTATATAATTATATATATAATATACATATATACACATATACCTATATCTTGAATCTTGGATCTTTTTCACCTGAAGTCACCGCAGATGCTTTCCCAGGTCTCCAAGGTGCCCCGCAGCTCGTTGACAGATGCGGAGGATCGTGCCCTGCACCAGGCGCAGCGGACATGAATCATGCGTCGTTTCACGTGGATTTTATGGTGATGTTATGGGAATATATGAAATCTACTGGATTTATGGGATTATCACTGTGAAATCACTATTAAATGTTATGTTATTTTCACATTACCATATATATATTTATGGGAATCTACTGGCTTTTTTGGATTTATGGTAATATATGGTTTACTATTTTTTTGATTATATATGGTAACATATATATATATATGATGTTCTAGGGGTTTTGGGTTTTTTGTAGGGTTATAGGAATCTTCTGGATTTTGTGGATATATGGCAATAGATGGTGAATTATTTTGCTGATATATCTTTGTAGATCTTTTATTTTTTGGCGAGTGAGATAGATATGTTGGCCATGCTTATTCGCACCGGTGTGAAGTTGACACTAGGACCCCGTAGCACTTACTTTACTGTCAATGTGTAACTCCTGTCATGTCAGCAGGGTTTTGTCGGCCCCCATGCGTTTTTTTTAAACCACGGTATTTCCACTGCGCTTTGATAAGGACCGGCCTAATCTCGTTTACCATCAAATTGAGGGGTTTCAACCATAATTTTCCCTTCAAGTCTTTCATTATATTGAATTCTGCATCCTTTTTTGTGGATTGTGGTGTTGTGGTTTCGCCCTATAGATTGCCATGCCATGTTTATCTCTCTGGTTGACGGTTTCAGCTGTTTGCATGTTTCATCTCCACTGTTTTCTTTTTTTCTCAGGGTGGGTAGAGCACCTGCCATCATTTGTTTGTAAATGTTCTTCCAAACTCCCATGATTTTCATATTTTTCCCAACCGTCACACTCATTTGTTTGTAGAACACCCCCATTTCTGTTGGGACATCCTCCCATTTTCAAGATTTTGCTTTGCAAATGTTCTTCAAAAATGGGGGGTTTCGATGTGTCCCAAACCATCTGTTGCTTGGTGCAAGCCGCGAGGTCATGCTGAGCTTGTTGCATGACCCATCGGCCTCTGAACTCAAAGATGCCATCGCCAGCAGCAACGAGCTATGGGAGAGTTGCTACAGGCCGCTGGGGTACGCTGGCGGGCCGCTAAGGCTGAGGGATGTGGTTTTTGTCAACCAAAATCTGAACGACATCTTGGTTCATCTATTTAGTTTACAAAAATCATGCTTAGTTCATCTTGGTTTATAGTTCATCCATGTTGGACATGAACTTATATTCATAGAATTGGTTTATGGTAAAAATTACAGGAAAAGCCGATCAATTTGGTGGTAAAAACCATGGTTTCCGGTTAAGATTTTCCCTTAAACCAATCCATTGATATATGTACCCCAGCTATTTTTGTGAGGTTATGAACCACATAGGATTCCAGCCCTCCGCGCATTTTTGCCACCTCTACGGAGACGCTTGACCCAGTTGACCCAGCAAACCTTTGCAGATTTTTGGGACAGAGACACAGAAATTTACCCTCTGGTAATTTGTTACATAGCTATTGAACATGGCAATTTTTCATGGGAAAATCCACTACAAATGGCCATTTTCAATAGCTATGTTAAATTACCAGAGGGTATCACATGCAATAATTGGATATATAAATTTGGATTTATCTATGCATCCAAATATATCATCCAAATATATCCAAATATTTTCTGTGGTATGTGCCTAGTGCGAGTGGGACAGAAATGGGAAACATATCCACATAAAATTAGCAATGAATCTCACCGTCACAAACCCAGAGCTAGTCATGCCTGGTAAAGTCTCTAAAAACAGACAATTTTTTAGAAGGATCTTCGAAATACTTTGGGTGGTTGTTGGATCTCAAATATTGTTTGACAATCATCTGTAATGGTCTCTGGTCTCAGAGCGATGCTCCTCACTTGACCGAGTCTAAAATGGGTTGAAACTGCCTAGGTCTCTAAATCAACAGGTTTAGGGATTATATACCTTTATATGCCTAAATAAATACTGCAGGTTGGTTCAAATCGACAATTGTGTTCACTGCTGGATAGACCCGAATGAAGCATCTCCTTACAGTTTTGTCCCTTATACCTGGATGCTGAAAGTCTTTGAAGTAAGATGCTGCCATGTTTTCTCGGTCAAGGTCTGTGTTTCCCAACAAACGGGTATGGTCAGTTCATGAAACTATCATACTTTCCGGCAACTTAGAGTGGTAATGGGAAAACACTTTGAATAGGACAATTCTCTTATGTGTCAGACCAAAAAGCAACCATACCTCATTTCAGCAAGTTTATTCTCTAGTGTTTGATGCAACTTGTTGAGTATCCCGGGTCATTTTGAGTGAATTGTAGCGACCTCACTTGACGGGGGAGCCAATGTCAAAATGACATGACGGGCGAATCGAAGGGCCAGAACGTGGTGCTTCCGATAGGGAAAAAAAAGTGAGTCACGAAGCTGACCAATTCACCAGGATGCCAATAATGATGTAATGATGTGATTTTGGTTCTATATGTGTTTATCGATCAAGCACTGATATCAATGGAGATTCTTGCATCAATGCACCCCTCCTTTCCTTGTTGATCGCTATTTTAACTTCTCATTGAATTAGCTAGTTATTAAAGGGAACATCATATTATCAAATCCCACATATTTGGGCAAGAAGACGAGTTCCTGATAGTTCCTGTACATTTTTCATTCAACCTTTCCAGCACGGGTGTCTCTCGGAACTCATTGGAATAACAGCACAACTCCCCTCCCATGACCTCACCGCAAATGATGGTTCAACAAAAAGAAATGTGAATCATCCCAACCTGGTTGGTGGTTTGGAAAATAGTGATATTAATAGTGGTTAATAGGGTATAATACCAACAACAATGGGAATATGATGGTTATATAACTGGTTGGTGGTTTGGAACCTTTTTTATTTTTCCCATTCAGTTGGGAATGGAATAATCATCCCAACTGACGAACTCACTCCATGACTTTTCAGAGGGGTAGGGCTCAACCACCAACCAGCAACACATTCCCCCCAAAAATGCTTTACTTGCCCACTGATGTTGGATTTCCAGCTGACTTCTGTGAAAAAAGACGTCAGCTCCAGGCCAGAGGAAGCGGTGCTGGAAGCCACCGATCCCAAGGTCAGATGGGATGGTGGGTCATTCAGCAGCTCCAATGGGGTGTGCCAAAAAAAAGATGTTAAAACCATGGTCAGAAAACTAAGGATGTTTATCAATGGAAGCCCTGAGAATGATGAGAATGAATCTGGAACGAAATGATGGAAATGATGGAAATGGCTTTGCAAGATGAGTTATTTGTTCTGTGGCTTCGGTTTTGAATTTTGTAGAGGTATGTTTCCGGCATCAACAGGAGTCCTCCAGAGCAAGACATCACTTGCAGTGAAACATTGTGGGTCAAAGGTGTCTACTGGGGATGATTCCAGGATCCTACCCAATCATCATGATGGTCAGAAGTTCCCCAGAGATCGACCCGGACCGATCATCAGGACATGATACATTCATGGATCAAACTTGTCTCACCCCAAAATTTGGATGGTCTCAAGGCGCTACCATTGCTATTCGTGGTGCCAAAGTGGGACCCTATTTTAGGTTGGCATACCATTCTCGCAGGATTGTTTTGAAACAGGGATACCCCCAGGACTGTGGGCCGGTTTAACAGTGGGCTGTGATTTGAAGGATCAATGGATCAATGTTTTTGACCATCAAAATCTTATGTGCCATCAGGTATAGCGGCAGAAAAAAACAGGGCCCGAATCCGGTTTTGGCCTTCCAAAACATCAATAATTATTGGTGTATTTGCAAAACAGGAGGGTTTTCCAAAACAGAATGACTACCCTTGGGTAACCAAACATGGCTTGCTGGAAAATTGCCATGGATAGTTCCATGAACCTGCCAGCTATAAACTTCCATGGCTAGTTCGGGGATAGCTGGATATCTGTCAAAGAATCCTGGTACAGTAATGAAATCCAAAGGCATTTCTCCATTAGCCAGGCCTTAGAAGTGATGAAAGATGTGCCAATGGCTTTGGAGGCGGCATTCAAGCCAGTGGCTGGTAGAATTGTCCCATTGGCAGGTTGAAATCCAGTTTTTGATGGCAAGAATCCCGACTTTTGGTGGTGAGGATGGCAAACATCCTGAGTTTTGCTGGTGCTCATCCAATTCTGTTTTTGACGAGATGTATTTTTTTTCCAGACTTTGTTGGGTGGTTTCAATGCCACTCTTGTTGAATGTTTGTTGGTGAACTGTTGTGACTGTCGCTTTAATCCCCACTTTTCATCGGCGAAACTCCAACAAGTAAAGTGGCAAGCCAAAAGAAACACGACCGTATTATTGGGCATGGTCTACCTCTTTGTATATTCTATTTCTGGCAAAGTCCTGTAATTGGATGTAATTGGGGCATTTTTTCAAAACGTGTTTACCATGGTCTCCCATGGTTCACTGGGCTGGGGATGCCCCCTGACCTAGCGCAGGCAGCAGGGGTGCAAGTGGCCTCTACTGGCTCCGCGGCAAATTGCGTGGATGTGGATTCCACTTACTAAGGGGGTTATAACCCATATATGTTTCCCTCTGGTTATTTAACATAGCCATGGTTTAGATGGCCCATTTATAGATGGTTTACCTATAAAATGGGTGGATTTTCCATGGCTAACTGTTAAATAACCAGAGGGTACATAGTGCAGATGGAATATGGCGATTTGTATACCGATGTGGGCCAGTACTAAGTGGCTTTTGTAGTTATACACTATCATATATATATATATATGTATATGGATGGGATACCCCCAAAGATGGATGTTAGGTGGGATGCAACATCCAGCCCAAAAGCTAGAGGGCACAGTAACGCTTGCGAGGATTCCTGCAATGATAGGGACTTTACCAACAAGAATTGGAGATTTAGCCAATGATATATGGCGAAGGCTGATGTCCTTTTCCCACTGGTTGGTTGATGAGAAAAGGAGGGGTACAGAATACTCTTCAGCTGCCAATGGGTAAATCATGATGCGATATCAAAGGACTTATTTGCTTTCTGCGATGACGTCACGTGCCTCAAATTTCGGGACGCTAAAAGATCATTGCAACCTTGCAAAAGTCGTTTTGGGGGTTGTAAATTGAGAGTCTTGGGGGTGTAATATCCAAAGACAGATCAGCGAGAAAGTCAAGAACAGAACAAAAATAGTCAACATTACTTGAGATTTCCTACTGCTACACGTATGTATGGCCCATTATTTTGTGGTTTAACTGGTAACACAATGTTCAGCCATAGCCGGTCAGTTTACATCGGCAAAGTGCCGATTTTCCGGGATGATCGTCACTCCGTTTTCCCAAGAACGGTGGGATGACCATGCCCCATTCATCCCACGTAATTTGACCATGGCACCAAGGCCATGGTCACATTATCCAGCGCTTCTATTGGTGCCCGTTGATGCTTCAGATGCAAGGTACCTGGGGTCAAGTTTGGGTTGGTACCATGGGTATATAGTTTTTTGTGCCACACAGTAACCACCAAAAAGGTAGAACTTGTTTCATCTGCAGGTATTTTGCTGGGATTTGACATTTCTACATTTGTTGGGGCTTGCCATGTGAGACGAACTACAGCTATGAGCGGGGGAAGACTTGAGGATTTGCCTGAGGAGTTGGTCAACTATGATATTGATATTCTTGTTCCTCGCTCAGTAGCCTCCAGCAAACTAACATAGCTATGGAAATCCCATGGTTCTTCCTAGGAAATGATCAACACATGGTGATTTTTCCATAGTTTTTTGTATGTTTACTGGAGGGTATCCCTTTTGGACCCTGATATGTCTCAATATCCGGCATTCATAGTCCCCTCTTCGAAAGACTGGCGGTAGGAGAGTGGAACCCTTACTGGTAGTCCATCAATATGAACAAACTGAACCCCCGATGAGAACAGTATCAACTCAGGCAACTTCGGAGGTCCGCTCCCTTGAACCATGGAGTATAGGGGTCCCTAGGGTCCCTAAAGGATTGATAGAAACATTAGTATGTTCTGGATGATGTTTCCTTCATAAATGGGTAAACATTAGCATGTTATGGATTAGCATGTTAGTATGTTATGGATAAAGTATATGGGTCCAAGTTTCGAAATATTCTTTCTATTTTGGGATTGCTATAAGCCAGACAATGACTCAATGACTCAATTTACCTTTCAGTCAATGATGGATGGCATCCCAATATCCCTAGTTCCCCTTGCATTCCCTGCATGATCCGGCAGATGGCCGTTGGTTCGCGCTGGATCTCGAGCCCTCCGAGCGAGAGGCGGACTGCGGCCGGTGGACGAGGGAGGTTCACATGGTGCCCCGGTTGTCACCTCCAAATACCTTGGTTTTATGGATCTGACATGAAGCATAGTCATTGAGACGAATGTGGCAAACCCAATCAACAAGCCCCAAAATCACCGTGAATAGATGGGTGGGTTTTTAACCATCCCCAAATGAATAGGTTTATTATTGGCTTGCCCACATTATGGAGATTCATTCTCATGAAATCAATAATATATATTGAAGAAACGAAACTGAGACATTGGATGTCCAATTTCCTTTGTATGACATGGTCGACTGCTGCCGCATCCTTTTGGTCCGAAGGGCCCTTGAGCCTGACGCATTTGCGTTGGGCTACGTGACT
>Ga0126342_10007117_pt1 | contig 19926 bp, 16 predicted proteins | sample Cyp1metagenome_FD_92528 | JGI IMG/M metagenome (GOLD analysis project Ga0126342, IMG submission 92528) | Coral microbial communities from Lord Howe Island, Old Settlement Bay, Australia - Cyphastrea 1 metagenome | ecosystem: Host-associated > Invertebrates > Cnidaria > Coral ... | reverse complement strand
TATAATATAATATAATAAAATATAATATAATATAATATATATATATATATATCATATAATACAAAAAAAAAATCAAATATAATATAATATAATATAATAGAATATAATCTAATCTAATGTAATATAATATAATCTAATATAGTAAAATATAATATAATATAATATAATATAATATAATATAATATAATATAATATTTATATATATATATATATTAATTGTATTATATATATAATAATAATTAATAATAATAATAACAATAATAATAATAATATATTATAAATAAAATGTATCAATATGTCTAAATGACCGCTATGGGTACTGATTGAAACACTTAAAAAAAATACAGTATCTGGGATGATTCTCTAAGTAGCGGGCCCCTGAGCTAGCTACCCCAGACCAAAACCTTGTGGAGATCACCATTCACAAAAGTGAGGGATTTACCAACAAGATGGGAGCCCCCAGCTATAGATTAAAGTCTACATTGTTATAAATTTATATGGAGGTTTCCATAAATGCGGGAACGTTAAATGGATGGTTCATGATGGAAAATCCCATTAATATGGATGATTTGGGGGTACCTCCATTTTAGGAAACATCCATATGTATTTTCACAATATGCTCACCCATCCAAGTCTATATCCAGCCTATATCCACTAGCCTAGATATCCTTAGATATACATTGATATACATGGTGAACACATCGAAAAAAAAACAACAGGGCATGTCATTGTGTCTCTTTGAGGCACTGTGATGCCCCATATCTGCTGTATCCGTTCCTTTCTAAAAATCATTGGTGGAAATCATTGGGGATCAACCTGCTGGTTCATTGGTGCAAAATTGTCGTCATTAAACTTGCCATTTTGGGGTACCAGTGGAGTACATATCCTGACTAGTGGTTTGAGACCCATGGAACCAGACCCTATTGGCTCTTAGGATTGATGGTACATGGTTCCCAACAAATCCTACAATCTAGGCCCCCAAGGTAAGTTGGTTTATAAGGAGGATAACTGGGGTTTAGGGTAGAGTCACAACTATAGTTAGCTGGGTTTATAAACAAGGTTGTGATTGTGAAGGCTCGACATTACCTCACATCTTTCAGTGTCCGCCTATCAGCCAGGTGCTCAACAACGCCTTGGTGATGGCAACACTTTTCGCGGCCATGGAGGTGCCTGAAAATCATTCCCCTGGCCATCCGTCCACAGTGTGGTGAGGTCATTATATGTGACCAATAAAAGTAGATCATTTTTCATGTTCCAAAATGATGCATCCTCAATCGATTCAGTTTTTATTTCTTCATTCACTGAATATAGGTTGGAATCACCATAAACCATCATAAACCCATGTAAATCCCAGTGATAAACAGCGTATCCAATTAGGCTTCACCACCTTGTACCCATCCGTCACCCATCACCGGGCTGGGTCTTCGCACCAATGTCTGAACCACGGAACGGATCACCGTGGAAAATTCCCGGGTGATGAGACCTGAAATGAACGAGCAGTGGCTGATAAACCCCGGTTGGCTCAATAGAGTTTTGACATGTTTTGACATGTAAAATGACCAGCAAAATGTTGTTTTTTTTTGAGTGGATGGTTGAGTATTGCTTCGGGAACAAACGATATATTGAGGATTATCAAAATACGTTCTTGGAATCCCAGTGAACCAGGCACTAGAAACACTGTTCATTTAAACCGGGAATATGATGATAAACCCCTTCAACTTTGAGGGTATCCTATTTTCAGACAAATCCTCGAAACCAACTACGTGTTGTTTTTTTATGTTTATTTACTTAAAGTTTATATTAGTTTGAAAGGACAACATGTTGTTGTTTTACTGTTTCCGAATATGCAAGTAATTGCACAAAGTCCGAATCCACGAAATGTTTATCATTGATGATGTTTTGCTTCATATTGATTCTGCATCACAACCACGGTAGTGGTCAGTGTATGTAGTTGTTGCATGTAAAGAAATGCACCCTCCCCGACAAACAAAAAAAACAAAACACATTTGGATGATTTTTTCGGACAGTTGCCAAACATTTGGGACGCACGCCGTGAAAATTGTCACATGGATGCATCGAGGTGAAATAACAATTTTCAATCTAAATCAAATTGTTGCGTTGTATTTGTATGCCCATTTCTGTTGTTTACATTGTTCATGTGATTGGTTGCCCACCAAAAAGAAACATGACAAACCCGCAGTACATAAACATGGGGTGACAACTATTTCGATATATGTTGTTTAGATTGGGGTGTCACAAAGATGCAAACTACGAATGCCAACCGTGGCCGTTAATTTGACCAACATTTAGGTAGACAGGCTCTATATAAAACACACGTATTTTCCTGTGTTCATGAAACATTGCTGCGATCAACGTGCTATAAAACACATGTGCAAACATAAGGCCGCAAAGCCCGCCGAGAAAAAACACAGATTAAAGTCAGGAAAAAATGCAAACACGAAACTGTAGAGTGTAAGGTGTGTCCGGTGGTTGTTTGCAGTCAATGATGCGCGCCACGCGCAGATATACACATATTAATCATATCAGTACATGTTACATATGTGAGACATGCGCAGCACCAATTGAAGGGATCCTCTGCTAAAGTCAGCAGCATACCAACAGCCACTGGCCTTGAACAGCAACGACAAAACGTCAACAACAGCAACAGCAGCAGCAGCAGCAGCAACAACAACAACAACAACAACAAACCTGCATCACAACATCCGCGCAGTTTCCACGGGGGATGACATTAATATCATTCCTGCAACATTTTCCCATGTAAACAATCAAACGTCTCTATTTTTACCTTGCAGCAAGTTTCCATGGCCACCTGTATGCCCACAGGAACATTTCCCCCTCATAGCTCATAGTTCGTAAGCCAAGCAGCATGCCTGTGTAATCAAATCATGATGCTTTATGCGTCTGTATGCTTCTAGTCCAACTGCAACGGGATGCATGCAACCCGTTGCCAAACAAGACACCAGCAGCCCAACCATGCGCCACCATCACCGCTACCATGATGTACCTTGGTGGGCGACTGGCGAGGGCGCGAAAGCTGGAGGCACCAATTGTCCGAAAAAAATCCAGGACGGGTCGATTTGTCTTGCCTTGTGCGCTCTCGAGCATTGCGGTGGCAGATCGTTGTTTGGGACAAGCTCACGACCCCATTGTGGTAGACTAGGAAGTCAACTCCACCCCGCTCCCTGCGAGTTGGATGAGAACCTTTTCTTTAGTTAAGAGGTTGCGGTGCCGAACGTTACAGAAAATGCAAGCTGTTGCTCAATTCCCACACGTCTGCTTTGAATCAAATGGTTCAAGTTTGAGTCAAGCTCCAAAGGATCCATTCCTTTTGTGATCTTTCGTCATAGCTTTAAAAGCATGCAGGGACGGCTACGCCCTTCACCAGGGACACTTTTACATCAACAAAAAAACATATTATATATATATATATATATGTTGCGGACACCTGTGAAGATGCTTAAAGCTCTTTGGCAAAGGGTCAAAACCACCACACTGAGCTTTGGGTATGCTTTGGTTGGTTTTCTGGGGCCATGTCAGAAGGTCCATTGTGCTGGAGTAAAATCATTCCTCGCGGAACACAAAATACTTTCTTAGTGAGTTAAATTGAAGTTGCAGCTTACGCAATGCTGCGCAAACAAGAGTTCGACTGATATGGTCACATTGTAGGCCTTTGTGCAATGAGATGCAAAAACCTTTAGTGATCATGGATACGATCAAGAGCCCTGAGCAATTGCGTTTGCTGTTTTAGATGGAATGCAGCCTAACATCCATCATGCGGCCAGTTCGCACTGGTCGATACTGTTTCGGGCGAAAGGTCCAAATTGAATCCCCAGCCATCCTTCCTGAGGCCCGGAAAATCCCTCGATCAAAAGTGCTGGCTTGGTGCTTGAAATCCAATCGAACCATGGTGAATTTGGGGATGATCTTTCCAAATCTAATGGGAAAAACACAAACTATACTGGTTGGTGGTTTTAACAATCTTGAAAAATATGAAAGTCAATGGGAAGGAGTATCCCATATATTATGGACATGTTTGAAACCACCAACCAATATATGTCAATCCACGAACCAGTCCTGTACAAAACGATGCCGGGTGAGGTCTGCAAGAGGCTACACATGCACTGGAAATTGTGGATACCATGAAAGGATCTAAACCTTCATGAGATGGTCAACGAGAGTCGCAAATGGCCCTTGAAATTCTGATCGCGCACTGAGGGAAACAACCCCAGGAAGCCTCAACCAACCAGAAAATCAATGGTTGTTTACTGCGGAGAGTTGTGAAATCCTGCGCCAGTTGCTAGGTATATCCCGCGTTTCAGGACGAAATCCCATGGAATCCCACTATGGGACCCAGCAGGATTTCGCCTTCTAGGATGATGCCGATTCATTCCGGATCATGTATCCTATGTATAAAGCCATGAATCCCAACATATCCTGACCATGGAATTTCTGTTGTTTTCTCACATATATGTGATATTGCGCCATGGTTTGGCACCAGCAGCCGGTGCTGCCAACGAACTTTGGCCGCCAACGTTTTTAGATGGGTGGGATTGGATCACATCAACATAGAGATGTCAAAGAGTTCGTAAAATACTGGTTGGTGGTTTTAACCATCTTGAAAAATATTAGTCAATGGGAAGGATTAGCTGATTATCCCAGATATTATGGAAAATAAAAAATGTTTGAATTTGAAACCACCACTTTTGCACCACTTTTGGTGTCACGCCGCCATAGTCAGCGAAAGAGTCAGTTTGAAACCACCAACCAGAATATGTCCAACCACATTGACATGTTATTGTTAAAAAACAGGGACCTAGTCCATCACCGCACCAATGTTTCGATATGCTTCGATAACCCAACATGGCAAATGAAATCCCTGGCAAAGTGCAAAGCTTCCGCTGTCCGAAGTGCCCTGACTAACCGCAAATATTGAGGCCTTATCATAGGGTTCCCAGATTGGCTATAATAAATCAAAGGGTATCCCCGAAATATTGAGACCTATCCATCAAGATGGATCGATCTTGACCATGCATCCATGAAATCCATCCTAACCGCCGAGAAACTGTGAAGCACCCCAATTGCCAAACCAATCCTGGCTCAGACATCGAGTGAATTCAACCGTGATGCTCGGGCCATATCCAGGTATTTTTTCACAGATTTCCGGCTACACAAGAAACTAAAAAAGAAAAACACATCAAGATCCTTTTTGGAATCCTCTGGGAATCCCCCTGGAATTCTGTGAAAATCTTTGATTTCCATTTTCCATCCAGATCCATGCAGATCTTGGAGTCCTCCGGGATTCCCCCAAAATCACTTGCCATGCCCTCAACGATAAAACTGCGGCACCAGCTTTGGCGAAGCCTTCAACTTTTTGGTGCCAAACGTTCGCTTGGGGTCTTCCCAAAACACATCACCAGTAAGATATGCATAGGTCTTCGTACCGCGCATGAATCCAGGATGCAACCATATGAAACCCCATCGCCAACTTTTGAAGTTCATATGATTTCATGCTATTCCTCACTCTGGTACTTTTTGCAGCTGGGTACCTTGACCTTTCAAATCCGAAAGACTTCAATTCATTCCTGGAAGATGACGCTGGCTCACTTGAGATCAGGATCCCACTTCTATTAAGCGACACAATCTTGTATAAATACCCCCAAACATGACCAGGAGTAGCTATACTATAATGGACATGTACCAGCACCACTAGAATGTCTATGGGTCAAAAAAACCGTTTGATTAATATCCCCACCGGATGATATATGGATGATATATATATATATATAAATAAATAATACATTAATTCCCCCAGTTAGATGAATGGAATCTCATGCAAAAACCTTGTATATGGGATGAAATATGGGATGAACCTCATCGGTTATACACCACGCATCCGAGGACCGTTTTTGGGCGCTGGGGCCGTCCTCACTCTTTTCCCAGCGAAGCATGAACTCTCGAAAGACCACCTCAGGCCCAGCACGGCTCGCCGCCCAAGGTGCAGATATCTTAGCTGTTTAGTCCTGAATGGTTTGAATGTATATAATATGTATATAATATGTTTGAATACATATATATTTGAGGTGGAATATCAACAACTCTGGAGAAATTTCAGGGATTCCTCAAAAAGCAGGTTCAAGTGCAGGTGAGAACCTGCGATCCTTGCTGGGAATTGACTGCAGTTCCAACGCCAAAAAGAAGTCCCATTTGTTCGCCTTTGGATACACCGGGAGGACTGATGATGCCCAACCCCCGCGAGTTCCATCCAGTTCAATCACCCTGCCGCCCCCACCACGCGTTTCAGTGGCAATGCCCAAAGAAGCGCCTGCGGTTAGCAAGCAACCAAGCAACAAGAAATGGCTGATAACAACTGAGATATCTGAGGTGCTAGTAATTTGGGGTTTCACACATAGAATTTGGCAACATCACCCAAACTTGGAGATCAATTGGGATAGTGGATGTTCAACTGCAGTTGGGATGTAACCGGCTAGTAAGTGAGGTATGTCCCGTGAATCTCCCAACTAAGATCTCTTTGAGTTTGAGGCAGGTAGAAAGATGTATGTATGTATGACGTATGTATGTATGTATGTATGTATGTAGGTAGGTAGGTAGGTAGGTATGTATGTATATATATATGTATATATATATATATATATAGATGCTGTATGTGTGATATACATACGTAATTTCCCCAGTGGATTTTCCAAAATGGTGGATGTTCCATCTGGAAATGGTCTTCACCGCCAGCACACCCAGGAATGCAGCTGAAAAAAAGCAGCAAAGGATAAAGGTCAGCAGGGTCGGCTACCTTCCCAGTATTGAACACAGTTCCAGAACCCCTGGTGATGTGTTCGACCCTATCATGATAGGTCAAGGATTTTCATATATACATACAGCATTTAGTACTTGTATGTACTTGTGGCGTTGGATTCTTCACCGTGTTTTGGCCTATCGTTTTTTTACTGCATGGGCCAAGCCAACTCAGCCCCAAAGTCACGATTTGGTTGACTCGTGATGTCAAGATGTTTAGGTAAATACATCAAGAACTCATACTCACTATATTCTCATGGCATAGTCCTTTTTGGAATCTGCATATAGAGCACTAACAAAAAGCCAACGACGGCATGTCTTTCACTCGTCAAACACAGCGTTTTTTTTCAATCCAAGGAGCCGCCACAAAGGTGGCCGTAAGGTCTAGGTGGAATTTCATGCTGTAAAACCTGAGCGATGCGCTGGAATTTATCCCACCATTTTGTTGATGCGAAAAAAAATGGGGATATCATGGGGATCCAAATAACTATGGAAAGATCCACCATTTTTAATGGGAACATTCACTATTTCTATGGCCATGTTCAATAGCTATGTTAGTCATTACCAATTAATAATGGGCAATTTTGAGTGCTGCCTTTTTTGGTCCAAATGGTCCAAGAAGAGATTGCAAGAGGCACTCGTATGAATGACCCACAACATGTGCAGATTTTAAACACAAAAAACAAAACAAATTGGCAGAAGACTATTTAGTCAGAACATGTGGAGGTTTCCTCAAATAGGACTACCCCAAATCATCACAAATCATCTAAGTCATTAAACCATTTCAGTATATTTTACTATGAAACCAATGGTTTTGGGAGGTGCGTCAGCCCCTGGCAGGTCATGTGGAAACAAAAAAAAAGCTCCTACTGGCTCGCCAGGTAATATGATGGAAAATGGATAGCCGTGTTACACTCCTTGCGATATGGTGCCTACCATTTTTTCTGTTTATAGGTACCTAATATATATATATACATATAATTATATAAAAAAATGTATATATATATATTAACCATAGTTGACCTATAGCTATGTGTATATATATATACGTATACATATCGACAAACTTCACTAAGGATAGGGCACCACCTGGTGGCTCCCTCCTCACCACCAGGCTCGGACGCCGCACCGGTCTTGCTTGGCGTCTCCCCAGGATCTGGCTGCATCTCTGGGTTGATCCAGGACTGGAGATGCTTACAGTAAGAGCTTCAAGAAAAAAATGCATTGCTGCGTCATTTTTTGTTTCCCAGAATGATTGATACCCTCTGGTAAACTAAGAGTTTGCGAACTGGCAAATGACCATGTTTAATAATTAGGTAGATCAACTACAAATGGGCTATTTGCAATAGCTATATTAGTTTACCAGAGGCTACTTTTGCCACATTCGACTTGTTGCGAGGAAACTTAGATTTGTCAAGCAGCAACTTACTGTAGCACCAGTGTTTGCGCCAAGTGGATGGCTCAGCATCTCTAGATATCTCCCAGTGGGGGGTCTGGGGGGTCACAGAAGGCTGAAATTCATGAGTTCTATCCCCCTCAGCCCCAAGCAATCTCAAGATTCTATATACCCTCTGGTAAACGTTTACATAACTATGGAAAGATCCACCATTTTTAATGGGAACATTCACTATTTCTATGGCCATGTTCAATAGCTATGTTAGTCATTACCAGAGGGTACATTCCTCATGAGCTATGACCCTTGGGAACCACAAGTTCATTTCAGCCTTGGGATCACAGGCTGATCTACTGAAAGCAGCCACTGTCTGGAGCATGAATGGGATCCCGATTTTGTCAGGTCGCCACTGTAACCGGCTTGATTCTGGTTAACACAAACGGAAACAACACCCGTTTGTATCACCAGTCTGGATTCATCTGACGTAAATCTCATGACTTTATTGACGTGCTTTTTGATGTTCTCCTTGAACTCTACCCACCTTCCGAATGAAACACTCTTCCGTAAATATGCGGAGGATCATAGCACTGAACTATGCTAGTAATCCCATACACTTGGTCTTTTCCCGGGCGAAGGCTTTCGTATTTTGTGCGGAAGAACAGTTGTTCGGAAGTCCACAACTAGACTATCCTATACAGTTTTGCCCTATATATTGTATATGGGCGTGTCTGAAAATGGGGGAACGGTATATCCTTAAAATTGCTGTTTTAATGGTGAAACTTATGATAAACCACTGGATTTTGGGTATCCTATTTTCAGGCAAACCCTAATTACATACATATGTATATATATACCATCATTCAATATAATTCATTCATGTTGGTAAAACAATAACAAACCACCCCATGTTTGATGGTTTATACCACCTATTCATGGTGAACTTGGGGATGGTTTATTATTGTTTTAACCACATTATATGTCATTTTGATAAGGGGCCAAGGGGATGATTCCCCGAATCCAATTCTTATCCCATATTCTTTGTTGTATCCCCATATCATATTGAACCCCCATACAGCTATCCCTATTATTCCCAAATTACCCTATCATAATATATATATATATACATATATATACATATATGTATCCCCATTACTGTATATATTTACAATGTGGGCCCCAGTTTACGACATCGCAAAGTTGGGGCCGCAGCTCGGCATGGCTCGGCCCGAAGGCCTCTCTTTGAAGACCCGCTCCGCCAGGATGGAACCAGTGGCGCTGCAACAAACAGACGCCTGAGGGAGAGATCGCTTTTTGGGCCCCAGTTGGTTAGCTGGGGTTGGAAAACTGATGGGGTTAGAAACCAACAGGTTACTGTAACTATATTTAGATGGGGTTTGAAACCAACTTATAACTGGGCCCCATGCTTTAGGATCTAACAAAAATATGATGTACTGTAACCATATGTAAGCATATGTAACCATATGTAACCCGCATTCATTTTCAAAGTTCTCTATTTGCAAAGGGATTGAAGTTCGATAAATTTGTGATGTTTGCCGCACGGTTACTTTGATCAACCAAATCTGGGAGACCCTTCACCCGGCATTCAGCGCTTAAGAGCATGAGTAAATCAAAGAAATAACTGGATGGTTGGTTGGTAAAATGTTTGAATATCAATAACCACTGGGATGATTAATTGATGATTGTAGAATAATCAGCAATAACTGGATGATACCATAAACAAGCCATAACTGGGGATGGTTGGTTTATACCACCAAATGATGACAAAAAAGGGATTGTTTATTGCATAATGTCTACCACATTCCCTGGTGAAGTTCGCATTGGAGTTCTTGACTCCCGGAGATGCCCCCTGGAGCCAATGAATGTCCCATCGCATTAATCTGGGAAAGTTGGGAATAATAATATTAAGAAGAATACTACTAATAGTGAGAATAATATATATTTATTTACATATACATAGTTGATAGTTTGGAAGGATGATATGTAGGTACATGTATACAATATATACATGTATTAGTCAATGAACTGTTCATACCTTTCCCATAAAGGTGAACGTCTTGACCCTTGATTTCCCCATGTCCTTCCCAGGGCCAGGCCGTTCTCACGAGACATCTGAGATCTGGGCGAAAACCAACAGCAAACCCTTCATCTGAAACCTAGATTTTCTAGGACGGGAGACGGTCCGTGAGAAGATTCCCGAGAAAGTGATTTTGTTCGCTTATTCATGTAAGCATTAAAGATTCAAGGGATTTCGGAATTCAATGACATTATGATTTCAAGGGAATCATTCGAAAAAAAAAACATGTTTCATCAAATTTCATCTGGAAATTAAGATAGTTCTTTGATTCTTCCAGATCAAGTGACTGTTGTGGCTCCGGAAGGTGAGACCATATCGTCCGAGTCGGGTGACTTCAGGGGTTTAGTCTCCCTGATTCCAGTGAGGCCAGGCTGAGGAATAGCTGACTACAAGGTCAACCGGTCAGAAAACATCAGAGAACAAATCTGGTTGGTGGTTGAGCCACCCCTCTGAAGAATATGAAAGTCAGTTGGGATGATTATTCCCAATATATGGAAAAATAAATTAAGTTCCAAACCACCAACCAGTGGAGTGATCTTTGGAACATCACAAACTTTGGCGTGATACGAACTCAAATGAAGGCTTCCTAAGTCATGAGGCTACCCCCAAATCCATTCCCCAAGGTCCAGGAGCTTACCCTCTCCAAACATGGCTGGGAAATGTCTCTAAATGGAGGTGTATAGTTGGGCAAATCATCTATAGCCGAATCAAATGAACTAAGTGGAGGTCTATAGTTGGGAAAAACATATATATATATATATACATATATGTATGTACATATATATATATATATATGTATATATATGTATATATATGTATATATATGTATATATATATATATGTATATATATATATGTATATGTATAAGATGGATTGTTTATTGCCATTGCGTGATGACCGGAGGGTGTTTACCATCCCCAAAAAATTGGGTTTTTACCATCCAGTCGCGAAGTCGACCAAGGAGCCGGAGTTCTTTGCCTTCACGAGACTCCTTGCGCAACCTCGGCGAAGAAAAAAGAGGTGAAACCCATCAACTAAAGGTGATCGATGACAAGCTGTAGGAATAAAAGTATATATATATTATTATTATTATATATTATTATTGTTATTATTATTATTGTTATTATTATTATTATCATATATATATATAATACTATTATATATATATACTAAAAAAGGTCATGACAAATAAAGGTGATCTTCAATGTCAACCATAGATAACCATCGTTCGGAGATCCATAGTGAAGCGATTTCATCCATGTCTATGTGTGTGCCTTGAGTTGATCCAACAGAACTAGTCCACAGTTGACATGACATGATCCAACTCTTGTGAATTACATGGCAGTGTGTCAAAACCTTGTACCCCTGGTGAACATCAAAATAGCTGGTAAATGGATGTTCATTCCCCTAAACATGGTATTAATAGGTATTGATCCATACCCACATTGGGAATTATTGGGATATGAATCATTCAAATCTTGATGTTTGACACTGTTGCCTGCTCAGCACCTCCTATGATTTGGGAACGGCTCCCTTGCGTATATATGTATATATAGAAGTTCAATGAACTTGTGGTACTCTACTATGGCATGCTGGAAAAGAAGACACACCAATTTTAGCTTGTTTCATAAATGGCACCGCTACACTTGTTCCAACTGAATATCCCCCTTCGATGGCCGGCCCGTGAGGGCAATGTCAGAGTTGCATGTATTCCAACATGACTAAACATGGATTTCTCAAACATAACATAAGCATGCAAAAGTCATAAAAGCACTCCTGTGTGCTATAAGTAATGTGTTGTCACCAAACAAATGCATCAATATCACCATATAGGAGAACATGTACATTCTTTCTAGTCCTGTCAGTGTCTAAGGGTCAAGCTGGGCACGTATATAAAGCTCTCAAGTTATTTTTCTGTTGAGGGCGATAGACTTACACTCCAGCAAACTAACGTAGCTATGGAAAACCCATTAGTTTCACATTCAAAAATATTAATATCATTCATGGCGGCTTTTGCATAGCTATGTTAGTTTAATGAAGAGCAAATCATATATACATATATATATGTAGAGTTTATATATATATATATATTTACAGAGATATAGAGTATATATATAATTATACATATATATTAAATTATATTAACACATACAACGTGGGGCCCTTGAAAAACCGTTCACCGCTTACCGTTTCCGATGTTTCCACCGCTCTTTGGCAAAGGCCGCCCCACAGGACGAAAGCGAAGACGCCCAAGGAGAGCATTCCAACCTCGGTGGTTGGTCCGATGGGTCACGCTTCAACCTGTGGACTGTGGATCATGATCCATGTTTTGCATGGTGAAACTATTTAAACAATATGTACATATATATATATATACATACACACATATACATGTCATATTCATATATGTATAATTATATACACATATGATGATTGATGTATAATATATATATATATATATATTGTATATAACATATACTCCGTGTGTGTATATATATATATACATATTATATTTGTATAGAATTATCGTGAATTATGTATACGTATATGTGTACACCTTGATTGAACCACCAATCTCTTGGTATATCCCTAGAACATTCCCCAAGCATCTTTCGCCTCGAAAACACACCACTGCGAAGTCTGATGGTCTCAGCCCTGCAGAAAAATAGTGATGAAAATATGGACGTTCCAGGTATGAAGACTTGATCCAAGAGGTGAAGTTGTACAATTAAGGTTTCCTGATGTTTTTTTCGGTCATGGGTAATGGTTAAGATACACTCTGGCGATTTGTTGGACACATCTCCCGAATCTCCTGCTGATGCAAGAGACGGAGAGCCATTCCAGTCGTCCATAACGCCTCAGGTAACGGGAACAAGAAAACTGCTCAACAAAGGGTTGATGTGAAAACCTATAGGTGATAAAAGAATATCTTGTAAAACTGTTTGGTGGTTGTTAAAACCATCTTGAAAAAATGATAGTCAGTTGTGACAGTTGGGATGATGACATCCCCAAGATATGGAAATTCATAAACGCCATGTTTGAAACCACCAACCAGTAATTATTTGGATTATAACTTTAACTGAAACAACTATGGTTTATATTGGCTTATAAATTTATAACTATAATAGTAACCAACCAACCAACAACCAACCAGAAAAGGTCTGTTGGCCGACGAGCTGTTCAACCGCTAGGAACATCACTTCTCTGGCCCGGCTACCGAGTTCGCATTTTGCGAATTTCTGTGGTCATCAACTTGCCACCAGAGGGGATGGTTTATGACATTGTTTTACCAACATTAGTGGGAATATCCATAGAATATGGGGATTACATATATATATATATATACTGTCTGGTTGGTGGAATACAAGCCACCCCCTCGAAAAATGTGAAAGTCAGATTGGATCGAATCAGCCCAACTATGAAAATTAAATTCATGTTCCAAACCACCAAGCAGAATAAATAGTGAATCATATCCGCAATATTGATAGATATTCATAATTTCATAGATATCCAGAAGTTGATGAAGATGGGGGTTTCCATAGCCATGGGGGATACCCAATTTCCTAGGCCGATTTCTGAGATATTCTGGCCCGGCCTGGCCCATTTCTCGATCATTTCTGCCGTCCTTCCGTGGCAGGACCCGAGCACCCACTGAGGAGAGAACCTGTTGAATGCAAAATAGCTGAGCCTGATGTACGGGTACTTCGCAGCATGGGTCCACCACAAAATATCATGTGGGGCTCCCGTTGAAGCTAAGTTGGTGAATATAATGCCAATCACCAATTATGGTTTATGATACTTATAACTTATAACTTAAAACATCTTGTAAACTACTATATATCTCTATATATTATATGGATATTATATGGCTAATGGGGTTTATAAACCAACTTATACCTGGGGGGGCCACATTGCAGAACGCCCCCAAAGTGTGACCTTGCATGAAAATCATCTCCGTGGAATCCTGGAAAAAACGACTGAGGCACCAACACTGCGGAAATTGGCATGTAGCTATACCCAAAAGTCACCTTGGCTGTTGCATTTTCATGCGCATTTTCAAAGGAAGGACCGCTGTACCTGAGTTCTACCTGCTCTTAGACTCTAAGAGAATGTTCTTGTACTGTGCAGTTTCCCCCTTCCTTCTGCTGAGAAAACAATCAACCAGTGAAGTTGGTAGGAGCTTGTACTTTCAAATGCCACGCGTGGCCCAACCCCGGTTGAAACCCCTGAGACGGGCGCTGGTTGATGAACGGTTCAGAATTGTGACTTTGACATGTCCATATTCATATACATCCATACAGTGAGAAACTCTCTCTAGATACACCTGCAAATTCCATCAAATTTCTATCAATGGTGGTTAAAAACCGCATTGAAGATGAAGACCAATAGACCAATACCCTCCCAGCATCTTTGATTCCTGTGACCTGCGATGACCTCTGCAAAATGACCAGATCTTCGTATTGTTTGTTCCCCAAAACGGAATTGTTCGTATCGAGCGGGGGGCGTCTTCGTGTCTTTACCCATATACCCATAGCACATACTCAACTATGGGGCAATTGAAATTTTCAGATCTCGCATTCTGCAAAGTGAAGCATAGCATAGTCACGTCACTTCTGCCAACATCATCCAACAGTCACTTGGCTCCTTCTGGCAGTTCAACGCTTGAAGGGCAACCCCCCAGCAAACCAGTGCCATATTTGAACACCACGGTCGTTGACCATTTATCTGTTTGAAACTCGGAAACTGCACCGGTCCCATTTTGACCTCGACGCCAACCTGTGACCAGAGGCTCTGGGTCCTGGCTTTGGCGCTGAAGACGCTGTTACAATCCCAGCAGACAATTGATCTGCGGCCAATCTTTCTTGGCCTCAGTTTCATTTCGATAGGTCTTCTGGAACAAAATGGGATTTGGCAGGTCTCCTCGCCGGTATCTCTCTTCCACAGCACTTAAAAAAGCCCGGGCTCGAGGAACCTTCGAGGTGGCTGATGAAACAACCACTTTGGGGACGCCCCAAGGATAGAAAATCGTGTCATTGGTCGCTGGATTGCAGACGGACCGATTGCCACAATCAGAACTATTTCCTGGCAACTCAAGCCATCTCTCCACATCCGCTTCAGACACATGCATCTTGCACCACTGCCTTGAAGATTGTAGATATGTTGAACATTGTTTAACATTGTTCAACATTGTTTAACATTGTTTTACATGGTTTAACATTGTTCAACATGGTTTAACATTGTTCAACATGGTTTAACATTGTTTTACATGGTTTAACATTGTTTAACTAGCCAAAAAAACATCCATGAACATGTGTTGCCTCAGTTTTGGATCATCTTGCGCAATTCCCGTGGAAAAAAACACATGAAACTTCAACTCATTCCACTTAATCCTGACCCAAGCTGCTTGTATGCCCCTGCTTTCCACAAAGCCACATTCATCAAGGTCTCCAGATCCGCGGTCCGTCGCACCCTCAACGGCACCCGTTGCGACCGGACGGCGTTCACCTCGTAGGTCTCGTCGCGCAGCAGGGATCGGAGCACGGCGGCCAGGAAGGGCAGGGCGGAACGAGCCCAGCAGAGCACCCCCAAGTGGTTCCAACGCATGGGAGCAATGCAGCCCTGACCTGGTGCCGAAGTTCCAGGGTAGATACCCTCTGGTAATTTAACATAGCTATTGAAAATGGCCATTTATAGTGAGTTTTCCCATTAAAAATGGTGATTTTCCATAGTTATAAATTACCAGAGGGTATATAATTGTATAATTATATATAGATGACATGAAAAGAGTACATGTCTGATAACGATGAGGAGATTGGGAAACTATTACCTAATTATAGCTCCGAATCGCTCCCTCCTGACCATTGATAGTTAACATAATTAAAAAATACCTTCTAAAAAAGGGGGGAACATGATTTCAAACATGATTTCAACAAAAATCGCCTTCAAATCAGCCAAAAAAACAGCAACAAAACTCACACGAGGAACGAGGACTACAGAGATGTTTTCGGTAGCTCTCATCGTGCTTCACCTTGGATCTCCCATTCGGAAAATCAGCCACCTTTCAAGTCACCTTAAAGCCAATTTCCCGTTGCGAAAATAAGCCAAAAACATCCAAAAACCATGCACCTTCAACAAACCTCAGGTGTCACCTTGTTGAAATGATGCACTGGCATCAGGGGATACGGATACGCCTCAGTCACCTCCCGCTCGGTGGCGCCAAAGAAGTGATCGATGCCGGGAAAAACCCAGGAATTCTGGGTCAGCAGAATGCCGGTCTCGACATGACCTAGACACCAGGTTGAACCATGGGTGGTTAAGTTACTTCGAACGCTATCCCATTTCAATATGGCTTAGAATATCATATAGTATTCCCAAATAAGTTAGTAACAGATCCCCACTTGTAGCAAAACGTAAAGTACATACTGTAATCATACATAGTCTTTCCAGCCAGGCGTTTGATCCAGTTAATATAGTATGAATGTCCATTAGTTCTTGATACTTATTGGTTACGGTTGCAGTAAATGTCAATCCCTGTCACTGTTGGGTTTCAATCTCTGGGTCTGGGGGTTTCTGTCATCGTTTGGTTGCCAAACCTGAAAAGCGCCGGATCGGAACCTAGAACCCCAGAGGTGTTGGGCTGCAAAGCTGGCTTAATCAATACCTAGACAAACAAAAATGGCAGTGTGTCAAAACCTTGTACCCTTGGTGAACCCCAAAATAGCTGGTAAATGGATGTTCATCCCACTAAAAATTGTATTAATAGGTATTGATCCATACCCAAATGAGTCTAGAATATGTGTACTAACTATTTGTGTTACAGTACATATTTTGATATATTTTGTTGGTCCTTTGTGGGTCCAAATGTCTGCTGAGTTTGCGAGGGACTGATGACTGCAGCTGCCAGAAGGCTGGCCCTGAAGCCCACAAAATCAGGAAGTTCGGCCATGCTGAGAAGGATCAGGCGCGGGAAAATCTTGGTGTTCCAATGCCTTCCATTTAAGCTTGACGTTGAGGCAAGTAGATCCGAGAAATGTCATGAAATGCCCATCTACCATCTGGGAAACTCACATAGCTATGGAAAATGACCCATTTATCGTGAATTGCCCTATAAAAATGGTGATCTTCATGATGTTCCATAGCTATATATCAGTTTACCATAGGGTATGCTTGTACTTGACATGAACAAATATAGATAACATCCACAAATCCCAATAAATACCATTCAAGTCAAATCATCAACAAAATCTCTAAGACTCCAAGCCAGCTGCAATGGCGTGGCAATGCCACCATGTAGCACCACAATGGGATAGACCGAAAAACGATGAACGGAGTCGATCAAGATCTCCATGGCTTCAGAGTCGCTGCCCTCCAAGGGACCAGCAAAATAACTGACGAAGGCACGTCGGAGCCAGCCGCCTGCGCCTGCGCCAAGGGTGCCAAGGGCAGTTCGTGACCCAAAAAAGGGATACAACTGGTTAGCAATTCAATTAAAAAAATGTATAATCATTATAATCATGGTATAACCCAGTTTGGGGACTTTTTCACTGGGGTTGCTGACCACGTAGATGTACTAGGTGGGATATCTCAAGGTGGATATTCCATCTCTCCAGCTCGGTGGATGTTTGGAATATCTCAAGTCGATGAAAAAAGGGCCGTTGAACATGCACAAATTCACGTTGTCAGATGTGGCTACTGGCTAGGTATTACTGGCTTGCGATCTGTTGTCGGATTTGGAGTCAGGATTTCCAGTCCCACCTGGGTAGAAGCGCCTGTAGTTCTTCGCAAATTTCGTGGCGATGAAGCTCTTGATGGAGCCTGGCATCTTCTTGGCGGATAACGCCTTAGTGCCCAGCGCCACCTCCGTCCAGTTCGGGTCGCAAAGGCCTTGCAAACTGGGCCACAAGAGGCGACCACAGGTGCTCTTGTCCTCTGAGAGTTTCTGGCAGTTGGAGGCCTCCTCAGGTTGTAAATATTCCCGCACACTCTTGGGCAGCGCTGCAAGATTGATGGACTTGAAAAAGCGACTGGAGCTATTCACCTCAAAAATCCCAGGTCATCCCTTTCTTTGTTGCTGGCTCGAATTTACAATGGGTCATAGTTCATAGTCCCAAAAATCATTCAAACATATGTGTAAATCACATCAAATATCTATAAACCGTAGGTATAAATCAGCTAGCATAAGGAATCATAAACCCAATGAACTTTATGAATTTTGGCCATTCCTCGCCTGGCATTCGCAATGTTTTGAGGGATCTCCGGGTTTCATGTCGACCAGTTCAGGTAGCCCGGGTTGTTTGCCGATCTGACATTGGATCCGCAGCGCCACTGACGGAATGGCAGGAGAGATGTAGACCCAGTTCTGATCCATGCCCCAACGGATCTTTCCGTAGCACGCACATTCACGGTATTGCCCGGCACAAAACACCCACCTGGTTGAAAGTCAAGTGGGGATTTTTTTAATGGACCTTTATGGACAAGAATTTCTTGTATAACGTTATACGTTGTAATAATGATATACCACATATATTGACATAGTAGTATAGCATAGTATAGTATAGTATAGTAAAATATAATATAACATACTATACTATACTATACTATACTATACTATAATAAAATATAATATAATATAACATAACATAATGTTGGATACAGATTAGTGTGGGGATACACAATTGTGTCCACAGACTCCAAAATAATTGCGTACCCTTGGAAATGATGGAGGGGTACAGTATTGTGTCCACAGGATTTTGGAGTATTTTTTCAGTTCTTTGTTATTTTTTTTTATTTTTTTTAAATTGTTTTAAATTATTTTCTATGTTTTTGTTTAATCTGATAATTTTGATAATTACATTTTAAAAAATACATTCAATTTTTAATTTGACAATTTAAACATTACATTTAAATAAATTATTTATATATATTTATTTATATATTTATATATATATATTTATTTATATATATATATATTTATTTATTTATATATATATATTTATATATATATTTATATTCAATTTTTAAATAAACAATTTGAACATTACATTTTTTATTTTATGTTTTTTGAAATATATATATATTCAACGTTTAATTTAACAATTTAAACATTTTATAAATTTTATAATATAAGGTTGGGTTCGCTATTGTGTCAGGGTACACTATTGTGTCTTGTGTCAGCTTCTTCCTTTTTTGTTTGTTTTCAAACATTTTAACGTTTTTTCCTTTTACTTTCTTAGCTTGTTTCCCACTTGATCATTTGAAATGTCCAAATGTCCTTCCACAGAAAATTATAACCAGATCCACAATAGTATGGATTGTTTGGGGGGCGCACTATAGTGTCCAGCTGCCTTCCTGGGGTGATGTGTTTTTCAAACAATCCCTTTACCTTTTCCTTTGCTAAAGTTTTTCTTTTACTTCCTAAACTTTCTTAATTAGTTTCTTTCATTTGAAATTCTCAGAAATGCACAATTTCCCAAAATATTTGACACCTTATTAAAACCTAATTAAAAAAAAAACATCACTCAACCAATTTTTCAAGGGGGTAGTCCATGAGCAACCCTGATCCACAATAGTGAGGTTTGTTTGGGGGGTACACTATTGTGTCCAGATGCTT
>Ga0126342_10007116_pt1 | contig 19927 bp, 12 predicted proteins | sample Cyp1metagenome_FD_92528 | JGI IMG/M metagenome (GOLD analysis project Ga0126342, IMG submission 92528) | Coral microbial communities from Lord Howe Island, Old Settlement Bay, Australia - Cyphastrea 1 metagenome | ecosystem: Host-associated > Invertebrates > Cnidaria > Coral ... | reverse complement strand
TTAAAAACGGGGCTAGTCATCCAATGGTTCAGGATGGGATTTATAATAACCATTATTTTTGGATCCTTATTATGGATGGGATGACCATCAACCATATAGTGAGTATTGACCATGGCTCATATGATTTCATTGGATATTAATGGGATGTATATGATTCCATAACTAGGATTTCCACTTTGTTTTTGTTTCGCTAGGATTTCATCCATCCACTATATATTCAATGGGAGATCTTCAGGATCCAATTGATGGAGGTACGTTAGTACCATATGTTTGGCCATATTTTGTGGGGATATTCACTGAAACTAAGGCCTAAAAAATAGGCCTTATATATGGTAGGTACCTCCAATTTAGGTTCCTGAGATGGCCAGTGATATGATTTCATGGGGTATTAATGGGATGTATATGATGTATAGATATCATCCCATTATATAGTATCATATGAATTTAAATTATTCTGATTGGTGGTGACTGGCACCATGGCATTTTATGACTTTCCATTCAGTTGGGAATGGAATAATCATCCCAACTGACTTTCACTCCAAGATTTTTCAGAGGGGTAGGCGAAAAACCACCAACCAGAAACATGATTTAATGGGATTTAATGGAGTTGAATAGTGAATATAGTGATATGATGTTATAATAGTGATATGGGTTTGAATATCTGATTGGGATATTAATGGGATATATTAATGGGATGTATATGATGATGTCATCCCATTAGTATCATATGAATTTAAATGATATGATGTTATATAACCTCTGGTATCATCAAACATAGCAAGTGGAAATCCCTCATAATTGATGGTTCTCCCAGCCACAGAAGCCAGCGTTTTCTTCGAGGATTTTTCAGCCACGTTTTTGAGGATATCGGTTATGGGAATTTTGAACTATGGACTTTGGATCCTATTTTCAGAGAACATGTCTCAAGATGTCTCAAGATGCTGAAAAAACTTACCCTCTGGTAAACAAGCATAGCTATTGAACATGGCCATTTATAGTGGATTTACCCATTAAAAATTGTGATTTTCCATAGTTATGTTATATAGTTTACCAGAGGGTACTTTTATTATGTATCAACTTATAGACATGCACTTCCAGATGTTCCATCGAAATCAAATTAGAAACCAACAGTTAATACAGTTTTCAGCTGTTTTCCGATTTTCCTTGAACCATGCCAGCGATTGATGAGCACAGTACTAGGACAATCAACCATATGACGACCGCGTTCAACTTAGAATTATGGTGAAAATCACATAAAATCACACCATTTTTTATGGTTGCCTAGATCCCAATTCTGTTGCTTAAAGTCGAAAGCCCGCATTTTGTACGTATCAACCAGTCAGTCATTATAGACTTGAAACTCTTCAAACGTCCGTTTTCTGTTGCTTAAAATCCCATACTTTCTTGTTCAACCATAGTGCAACCACTAGTTACATACTTCAACGGCTTTAAAATGCTTTGAATAGTTTTTAACATCAATTTCCGATTGATGAAACCATATTAAACCCCATATTAAACGACATTAAATCACATGTTTCCATAGTAGTTGTTTCCATCTTTTTCCAATTCCACGTGTTTTACCCGTTTTACCCCTTTTCTGGCGCCTCTTTCCGCCAGGCCCCTCCTGCGCCCCGAGCGTCACATGACCCACGGGCGCCGGGTGAGCGAGACAGCAATGATCTTGGCGGAGGACGGGAAACACGACGAACACGAGCCGCGTGGAGGATCTGCCAATCTGCCGGAGAAAGTCACTGGTTACCCGGCCTGGTAAACTAACTTTTAACTATGGAAAATCACCATTCTACTAATGGGTAAATCAACTATTTAATGGGGAATAAACCAGGATATAAGATCATACTGGTTGGTGGTTTGGAACATTTTTATTTTCCCCAATAGTTGGGATGATGATCCTATCTGACTTTCATATTTTTCAAGATCGTTAAAACCACCAACCAGTCATAGTTCACCCATTTCTACAAGGTGGTACACCCCAGTGATGTTCGTTGGCTTATAATCCCCATTAACTAGTTCGATATAACCCCCATTCATCAACCCTAGTTATTGGACTTATTTGCACCAACTTAGCTAACTATGGGGCACCACCTTGTAGATGGGGGTTTCCTAAAATGGGGGTATCGCTAAATCATCCATTTTGGTTTGGGATTTTCCATGATAAACAATCCAGCTATTGGGTACCCCCATGGCCATGGAAAGCCCTGGGATAAGCCACTGAATGGGCACTACAGATCACCAGGGTAAAACCTCTTACGATTCGTGGAGAATTTGGCCACATCCCAGGGTCCCTCAGTGTCTTAAAGTATTATGGCCTTGGTATAGCTGAAAATCTGTAGCCCGCATTGGATCCGAGCCCTGAAAAAAATCTTGTACAGTGCATTCTTTTACAATACTCAAGCTGTATTCGCCCATCAGCATTCCAGCCCACCACATTGAAAGATAAAGGCATGGCACACTGTATCTTCATTACTCTGATTGGTGCAATTATGTTTGCTGTTTGTTTCTGTGTTGCTTGTTTGCATAGACACGTTTTCAACACCCTTCCCATCAAAAAATCAGTTGTTCTGTTTTTTTTGTCTTTTGAGTTTTATATATCTGGGTAAAGTATAACGACCTCACTGTTCTCTCTCTCTGGAATCATGGCTAATAAGGGAAATCATCCCCGAATGGCCCAACTATACAGGTTCGTGAAATGTTATATTTTACCCATGTATATATATATATATATATGGTACTAGGGATATATTAATGGATACACCATATTTTCACTAGTATGATTTAGTGAAATATAATAATTTACCCAGATATAGTGAGCCCTACTTGCTTCCTATTTTTTTTTTTTTTTACATCTTCACAACACATGTCCTTTATGTTTTGGTTATACCTTGTGTGCATATGTGCTGTGTATATTAATGTTTCATTGTAACCATGTCTCAATAGATATGTGATATGATTTGCATATGTGTACATCATAAATTTTAAATGCTTGAACCTTATTCAAAATATATCTAAGTTTCTTCGGGGTGCACATCGTCATTTTGGCTGTTTATTCCAATTCTGGTTGAGTTTATTTACCTTCCACATCATGAAATAGAAAAACATGGATTCTTGGCGTTTCATTTCTATGTGTTTTGGCTTGCAATGGTTAGCATCCCATTTGCTAGGGCGTTTGTTTTACCATGTTCCCCAGTGTTTGTTTCCCCCTCTTTAGAACATGTGAGCGCAGCCTCACATGCGGCGAACCACTGCTTGCTGCAGGAACAAAACGCAAGCATGATTGTAACTCGGAAAATTGTGACACTAATTATGAACTGATGTCTTGTACCGTGGTAAGCCCAATGCCATAGTCATAATCCCAGCAACCAAAGAATAATCAGGGGTCATTATACGTGCATGGTACATCATGCCATCACTAAGGGAGGGCAGGGTACATTGTTTGCACCCGGATGAAGGTTTACCATTGGGCTGTTGATCCTTCTGGGGACACAATTTCAGTAGCAACCAGTCATTATTCAACCTGCACTAGACTTTTTGGAACCCTATTCGTTGCAAATGGTGTGCTTGGCACGTGTTTCGCATTCACATTCGGGCATGCGTTTTTTTTATTTCATTAATCTTCATTAGGTTTTTATTTGTATTGACTGTTGAATCAATTTGATTCATATAGACACCCAAACTGCAAGTCTTCCACTTGGATTTTGCAAAGGAGACGTTTCCCACTAGAACCGGGACCATCGCACCTAACATGTTCCATGTTTTTTCCCTGTCATTGGCTGCCTTTCGATATTGGTCATGAAACCAGTTTCTGAAGAGGTAATACTGCGATCAATGGGGGGGCCTGATTCAAGAAAACGTACGTTCACCAGAATCCAATGTTCAAATCACTTCAGTGGCCCAAACCGTTAAACCACTGGTTGATGGTTGCATCGGGATCATGATGGATCATGTATATACAACAATCACATATACGAGTTAACTATCACAACATGTTTTCTTCACAAAACATAAACATCGATCCACAACTGAAATTCTCGAACTGAAAGTAACCACATGCGGCACATGGTCCGGGTGAAACATCCGATTTTGGGATTTCCTGCGGCAGTTCGATAGACTTTTCAAGGTGGTGCCCCCATTTGGAAAGACGCGAAGTTGGTGCAAATAAGTCCAATAACGAGAGTTGATGAATGGGAGTTACCCTCTGGTAAACAAACATATTGCCATTTATAGTGGATTTTCCATGATGTTAGTTTACCAGAGGGTATATCGAACTAGTTAATGGGGTTTACAAGCCAACAAACATCACTGGGGGGTACCGCCTTGTAGAAACTGCCTTCGAGGCCGCCTTAACGCAGCTGGAAGAAGAACGTGCACAAGGAAATTTTCGACGCTTTGGAGAAAAGTCAAGTGGTCAAGAAGGGCTGAACGCCGAAGGCTTTCGATCCTTTTCGTAATTTGACATAGCGAACTGGCAAATCACAAGTTTCAATATGAATCATCTATAAATTGGTCATTTTCCAAAACCATGTTCATCAATTTTCCTTCTGAAGATTGCAGCCCCCCATTTTCGGACAAACCAAGTGTGATCACTGTGATATCCTACTGTTTTTGATATATTTTGATATTAGCTGGTATTTGAGATACCTCTTTGGTGATATCCTATGATATCCTATGATAAAAACAAACATCGGATCGGATATCACCGACCAGGTGGGACAATCCCCCCTGAGACGTCTAAGATGAATTGGTGCAATACTAAACCGAGTTTCAAGGATCAAACTAGCATACCCTCTGGTAATTTAACATAGCTATTGAAAATGACCATTTATAGTGGATTTTCCCATTAAAAATGGTGATTTTCCATATCTATGTTAGTTTACCAGAGGGTAATGAACCTCGCCTTTTTTGGTGTACTTGAACTAATTTTTGCCCCCTTATCGGTTGATACCTTTCTTGTTCACTTTCCATCCCTGAAAGCAGCAAAGCAAGGCCATGTTGGATCGTCCAAATGTGGCCATTTCAGGGACCTAAGTTATAGAGGTACTTAGTATGAGGCCATTTTTTTAGGGCGACATTTCACGGAATATCCCGCCCAAAATATGGCCTTACAAATGGTACCGGTAGTACCTCCAATTTTAGGCTTCTGAAATTTGCCATTGAACCAAGTCCTCGCAAAATTTCCGATTCATGAATCATGGTTTTGTGAAAAGTGGCGATTTCGCTGTCGAAGTTGGGACTTGATGAATGGTTCGATCTTGGGCGGAGGCCTTACGATATGCTTAGTAAAGATAATTTTCATCTTTGGTAAACTGACATGGCTATCGAACATGGCCATGTATAGATGATTTACCGATTAAAGATTGTGAATGTTCATAGTGATGTGAGTTTACTGGAGGGTGTCCCTCAAAATTATGTGACTTGGATTTGCTGAAGGTGATGTTTATTTTCCCAATGTTAAGCCATCATTTCGGGAATCTATGGGGAACATAGTTCTTTACTTTTGATGGTCCCCTTAATCTAAATGTAGTGTTCTAATTATTAAGCTGACAAAGGTGGCTTTGGCAAGCTCCCTGCCCAGGAGATATTCATGATGTCTCTCAACCGCAGCTGCCATTGGAAAGGGATAGGAAAAATCAGGACTTCTTTTGGATGATGAAGTGGTGTTTTGATGAAACAGTGTTACTCCCAATGCGAAAAACACATTTTATGGAGCAAATTTATCACAATGCATCATCCCAAATAAGCCAATTTATGGAGGTTTTTGACATTGGCTTATTTGGGATGATGCAAAATTACACCCATAAAAATGGTTGGTCACTGAGATGGTGTTTCAAAAGGCCAACTGGGCCAACTGGGCCAACTGGGTTTACCACATTGGTTCCACGATCTCCGAAATGATTGGTTGGTGCTTTGGAACATTTGGATTATCCTCTGGTAATTTAACATAGCCATTGAACATGGCCATTTATAGTGGATTTACCAATTGAAAACGGTGATTTTCCATAGTTATGTTAGTTTACCAGAGGGTATTTTTCCATATTGGGAATAATAATCCCAACTGACGAACTCATATTTTGCAGAGGGGTGGCTCAACCACCAACCAGATGATGTTCCTCAATAGTATCCATGTACTGTATAGTTAATCCATGTTAGTTCATTCGCTTAATAAAAAACATCATGTCGATGATCTCCATGTTGATCTCAATATATCATGACGATCTCATCATGTGCAATCATACATATATACCCTCCGGTGTCATCAAACGTGGCAATGGAAATGTTCCGCCATTTAGTTCGATGCTTTTGTTTTTTTCAACGAACTCAATGGGCCATGGCTTCAATAGCAAACGATTAGTTTACTAGAGGGTATATCCCATTAAGTGGATTATAATCCCATTAAATCCTATTAATTAAATCCCATTAAATCCCATTAAATCCCATTAAACCCCATTATAATCCCATTAACTCCTATTATCTCCTATTAAAACGCTCCTATTGAATCCCATTATGATCCCAGTATAATCCCATTATAATCCCATTAAAACCCATTAAACCGTCCATATAGTTTGGGGATTTCCCGGCCACTGGGCTGATGACGATGATCCCCAGATGTCTAACAGCTTATGCTTCATGGGTAAGTCAGTGGTGGTCGAGTATTGACTCCATGTTGCAAAGTATACACTAAACTAAGCGTGAAATCTTTAGGATAGGAGTCGTTCAAGAGGTCCTAGGGGTGGCTAAATGTTCCATTTTCTTTGTGATTTTGGATCTCCTTTGGTCATTTGACATATGGAAAATCAACTTGCTTAATAGTAAAATCATCTATAAATGGTCCATTTTCCATAGCACTCTGCCAGTAAAAAAATACCTGAAGTTTTCCCAGAATATTACAGGATGTTGGACATGGCTTATAATTCTCAGCGTGTCAGACTTCTAGGTCAATCGACTGGATGGTAGAAACTAATCCTTTAGTCTTTTGGTATGGGATTATCTACGTTCACCAGCTAAGAATTCGATTTTTTTGCAGGGTATCTAAGATTGGTCATGGAAAAACAACTATGCTATAATGATACTCTATATAGTTTCTGATGATAAACATGACTTCTTTTCTGGATTTGTTTCCGGGATAACATGCCTTTTTCCACCGTGCCCGTGTTGGTTTAAAATGACGGCTCAGTTGTTTCAACAGAAATCCTATACGACTCCGAGGATGCGTAAGTGGCTGAATTCTATGGTTCCTGGTAGATATAACTATTGTGAATAGGGGTTACAATGGTTTATCAACCAACAAACATCACTGGGGGGCCCCATCCTGTATTATGTGACCTAACTTTATTCATCTTTATTCCCTGCCCCACTGCTTGGTTGATCAATAGAGGGAGGGATCGCCCCCAATGAACAGGGTATTTAACTGACACTCCTCAATTTTTTCATACACCAAACCATACAGGGGTTGACCTTTTCAGTATGTGAATGGGGGTCACCCCTATATTACTCACGGAATGTTGGTATAGTAGGGGATAAATGATGGTAAATAAGACTTAGGTTGGTATCTCAGTGTGGTATCTCAGTTTGGTAAATGACAATATGATTATATATTTCTTCCAGATAGATAATGATAAATGGCATACCAGAGCAACTCTATGTTGTCCCCAAAGACATGGTGTTTTTTTCATTCCCTGGCGCCCAGATTGATGATGAAGTGCTGATGCAGTTACAACCAGCCACTGGTCGTTCACGTGCAGCCTGGGTCAAAGGTCGAAGTGGTTTGGGGGAATCATCCCCAAAAGGCCCCAGATTAATTTCATTACCCATAGGATCGATGGTGCTGGTATATATGCCAACATTTGGGGTATATTGATGGTAAATGTTACCATATATATATTATATTATAGTATACATGGATCCTATGGGTTAGACTTTTGAATTATCATCATTTTGAGCCAGAAGAACTTGTTTGGATGGAACATAGTTGGATACTATTCTGGCTATGAACTATTATAACTAATGTATTCTAACAGTGGATTGGCAGATTTTATTCTGCAAAACATCTGACATTGCAATGGTGACTCACGAAAAGGAACGTCAGTGGAAGGAGGTGGTGCCCCATTGGTTAGAGTTTTATGTCGGCTAGGTCATGACCAATAAGACCTCATCTAGATGAAATTATAACCAACATAAAACCATAGTAAGTTGCATCGTCTAGAGTTTTTGTATGTTTTTGTTGGTTATGACTACAGTTAGATTTAGTTAGATGGGTGCTACTAGATCAGTTTGGGTGCCACCTTATGGTCATTTCACTGCCTAAACACGATACACTCCAAATTTTGACATAGACATAGAATGACATAGATATGAACGTGGACCCAATCCCTTGATAGAAACTGGTTAACGATCCTTTTCATCAAAATCAGGTAACCTAATCCTAACGCGTTGTTTCTGCTCAACAAATGCATATTCGAAAATAAATATCCTCAATTATTCATGTTCTGTTTTTTTTTTTCTAAGGTTCAATCAACCTTTCTGCATTTGTTTCCTATTGTTTCCTATGGTTTTCCCATGGTTTTCCCATGGTTTTCCCATGGTTTTCCAGGACACCTGGAAGTACCGTTGGTATCGATTGCTGATGGGCAAGCGTCACCCAGGCATCGGGTTGGTCACCGGCCTTTTGGGTGTTGTATGGGTTTGAATAGGAATTAATGGGTTTTAAAAGGAGTTAATGGGTTTTAATAGGAGTTAATGGATTTTAATAGGAGTTAATGCGTTTTAATAGGAGTTAACAGGTTTTAATAGGAGTTAATGGGTTTTAATAGGAAGTTGGTTTATAACCGCAATAAACTAGGGTTTATGGTAGTTCTAACTATAGTTTGATTGGGTTATAAACCAACTTATAACTAGGGGGCCCACATTGTAGTAAGTAGGGTATAACCCTGAATATAAATGGGCGAAGTAGGGGCAATGTTCACTTATAACTGGGGTTATAACTCACTTACTGGGATGCACCACCAAGTAGTAGCCTGACCAATTTGATGTTCAAATGAGAAAGAAACCGACTCTGTGGTCAATGGTTTTTACCCTGACATGGGCGATGTTATGCTATGGAATGCTATGGAACTGGAAAATGACGACGGATTTCAAGCGTTTCAAACACTGTTTGCTAGGCCATAGATCCTTTAAAGCCTGGCCAGCTTCAGTTCATTGTTCCAGATGAATCCTCATATGCTACATCCTATGCAATGATCCTACGTGTTTTTTGCCCGTTTAGCCATTTAGTCAATCTGAAGACCTCCCTGCACAGTCGTGTATCAAGGAAGCTGAATAGAGAAAACAGACCAGCTCTGTCACTCAACCACTTATTTTTCCTGACAAATTCCAGAAATGCGGGGACATTTCAGGCATGAAATCAAGTTGGTTATGTTTTGCTAAACTCAATGACAGTTCTTTCCATGTTGTGACCTCCCATGTTCCGGTGGTTTGTGTCTCTACACCTCCAACATCAGGTTTTCACGTTGTTTCCATCTACTGCAAAATCAGTTCGCCAGACATATCATCAGGGAACCCCGTAGTCCACTGATTAATTATCAATATCCCTATATTGAAATGGCCATTTGAGGGTAGACCCTCACTTTCGGACACAACCATAAGAAACGCAGTTTTGAATAGATTTGATATTTCACAATCGGCTCGAACCAAAATCGAAGCCTTAAACATGTGTGTGTTTTTCTTGATCACCAATGATCACTATCTACGCTTTATGGGATAATCATTCCATTGACGAACTAATATTTTTCAAGATGGTTATTGCACCACCAACCAGTGTGTTTTTTTTTTTCCATATATTGGTAAGAATGATCCCAACTGACTAATATTTTTCAGAGGGGTGGCTCAGCCACCAACCAGATGATCACTAGCTTCCCTTAATTGGAAGCCTTGCAGGCAATGGAAGGGTTGCCAGATGGCTTCAAGACTTGATTGTCATCAACACGCTTTGGTGTTGCTTCACATCATGCCTTGAGACTTGGCGGATATCGACGACGAACACTTTGCGAACTTGAAACCATGGCCCAGTTGAAATTGCTGACTTGAAAATGGCCATAGAAATAGTTGATTTAGTTGATTTATTCATAAAATATGGTGGATCTTTCCATAGTTATGAGTTAACTAATTTGATTTACCCAGCCTGGTAAACATACAACAAACGATTGGAAGATCATCATCTTTAATAGGTAAATCAACTATAGATGTGCTCCATTTTCAACAGCAAACTGTTAAATTACCAGAGGGTAATCTGCGCCTGGTGATCTGCGCCTGGTGATTTCATATGGGTTTACCCAAAAGGGTGATTTCATATGGGTTTACCCAAAAGGTGCCAGAGGTTGTTGCAGAAAGTGCTTTCTTCTGCAAGGAACATTGGTTTTTGCTCAGAATTGCATCGAAGGATTGGAGAATCTTGGAGCTCTGTTTGAGCTTGCGCCTGGGGCATCCCAGGGATGTCATGCTTCCCATAGACTCAGTGAGGATGGGCCTGGCCAGGGATTCCCCCAGGACGACTCAAAATGGCTACGATGCCGGAGTGGAGCTCCTAGGAATCGTCCCCATTTGATCCATCATTGGACCGTGCATTGAAGCTCAAACTGCCAGTGTTTGGACCTGGAACCTTGAAGCTGCATGCGAAAAAGAAGTTCGCAGTTTCATCCGAAACACCATGTCTCTGGGAGTGCATGCAGGGCATTTCAGGAACTGGGGATTCGTGGTGTTTCCAAATGACAACAACAAGATGGAAGAGGATTCTCTGAGACCAACGGAGAACACCACGATCTTTGAAGCAGACTCCAGTACATTGGCTGATGTGTTGAGAGACATGTATTTCCTTCCTCGGATGCATGCACCTAGTGATGAATCTGGCACAAAACAGGGAAAAATGCTCATTGACCATTGGGTTTAGGGGTACACTATTTTCAGACACCCATATGAGTAACCAACAAGATTAGCCGAAGACTACAGTAGTGGGGAGTGGACATGGAATGTTCAAATTTGTGCGAAAACATTCACAACCGATAGGGGACCACCCACTTACTGATACCCTATTTTTGCACATAGCATGGAAGGACAAACCTTCACAACCGATAGGGGACCACCACTTTGGCCATGTCTATTGCGGGTAGTAAACAAGTTTGTTCGCCACTGATATGGTTTCGTGTGCCTTCATTTAAAACATGTTAAACCCCTAGTTTGGATGATAATCCTGACTATATATATAATATCATTCAGATGGGTTGAAACCACCAATGAGTTAATGAGTAGTTGGATTTAATGAGATTTAGAATGGATGTGGCATTATCATGGGTTTGATAAGGGTGTTGATCATGGAATTTATGATGGGATTGAATCGGAACATGGTGGTTAACTATCAACTCAACAGTTGGGCAACGTAAAGTACTGAGCGAGATACAGCGGGATTTATATTTTACTTTTTGATGGGATTTAATAGGCATAGAACCGATGAAATGACGATGGGATTTGTTTGACGCTCATAGGAAATCCATCAAATGGTGGCTGGAAACCGTGATGATTAACCGTTGGATTCTGACCCTATGTTCAGACAAACCTAGATCTGACATGAGTGTAGATCAAACCTGTACTGGTTGGTGGTTTGGACCATTTTTTTTCCATAAAATTATATAATATATGGGATAATCCTTCCCATTGACTAATATTTTTCAAGATGGTTTTAATCTCTGGCAATATTTACCTATCCCATGTCACGGTATGCAACTGGGAAAAACTTGGTAGGATATTTCGAGACCTGAAGTTCTTTCCATAAATGCAGATAGAAGGGTGTCTAAGATTCGGCAACTATGATCTTTAAACTTTGAATAGTTGATTGCTTGATCAACAACGAGCCTTCAAGCACGGCTTAGCAAACCATTTCGGACGAGGCACTTGTACATTCACCAAATTGACCAATAGATGAGGGGTTCCTAAAATGGTACCCCTAAATCATAACATGTTTTTTTTGGTAAAATACCAAACAGTAGCTATATAAAAGTAGCTCGATGGAGGTGTCCAATCCATGGGGGGACCCCCTAAATCATCCATTTTCATACTGGTTGGTGGTTTGGACCATGGCTTTTATTTTTCCATTCAGTTGGGAAGTTCATCACCCCAACTGACGAAGTTATATGTTTCAGAGGGGTGGCCAAAAACCACCAACCAGATCCAGTAATGTAAGACCATCATTAATATACAATAGTTATCAATAATTACCACCATTCTTGCTACTAGACCAATAACTATCACCATGAATAATACCAACTTTCATAGGTTTTTTGTTCCATGAAATAACATATTTTGGATTAATCATAGAATTCAAATGGTGGTTTCCTAAAATAGGGTTATCCCCAAATCATCCATTTGTAGATGGATTTTCCATGAACTACACCATCCAGCGAGCTTTTTGGGTGACCCGACCCGACCCAGGTGACCCGACCCTTAGGTGAGCCATGAAGAAAGTAGCCTGGTTGGTTGTTGTAACCCATAGATATGGGAATACCATGAGAATATCATGGGGGAAGACCATATAAACGTGATTTATATGATATGAACCAATCGAAATGCCCAACTGTTGATTGGTTATTCAATGGGGATTTCACCATCAACATATGGAATCTCATAAGGAAAATTCATGGAGAATATATTGATAAATGATTCTTGATCGGTTCTGAACTAGGGAGGTTTTTGGTGATGAATTAACCCTGGGGAAACGTATCAACCAACTCCTACAATGAGATGGGAAAAAAATGTGTGTTTTCAATGGCTCAGGTGATGGGCTTTGTCCCCGATTCTTGGGGTGATCGTTTTTTTGTGCACCCAGTCCTCGGATTGAGATTGACATCTTGAAATTCATGAGGATCCAAAAATGGATCCATTATGAGATGAACCAGAAACATCCAGAAACCATACCCTCTGGTAAACGTTTACATAACTATGGAAAATCACCATTTTTCATGGGAAAATCCACTATAAATGGCCATGTTCAATAGCTATGTTAAATTACCAGAGGGTATATTAAATCATTTTTGAAGATCATGGCACATAAATTATTGTGGCTGGTATCCCCATTTAGCACCCGGTATGATCCTCCAAGTCCGCGCTGCTGTACTGATTTGTTGTGGGAATTACATATTTAAACCATGTAAATACGCCATTGCATGGACCTACAATGTTTCTTCTATGTCATTGCATGTTTCATTGCAATGTCAACCATTTGCCATTTGCCACACACACACACACGCAACAAACAAGAAAACAAGATAAAGAAGTTCTAGGAGACCTGTTCCGGGGTAGGGGGAAGGGGGGGGTGGACCCGTCCACAAACAAAAAAGCAGAAAACAAACAGTTTCAGGAGACCTGCTTTGGGGCGTGGGGGTGTCTCTGCATATGCTGTCTAAGCAAAAATGATGTCAATGATCCTCCTCCGCCAATGCACGATTTTTCCCAGAAGTACTATGTAGTCAATGTAGTCTCCTTTTGCCACTGGCTTCACTCAGGAGACGTTGCTGTATATTGCAACTCGTCAAGGTCCCAGCAAATCGCAGGAAGGGAACGCCATTTAAGCCATCCTACCTGGGATGTGTATCCTCTGACTTAATGGCATGATGTTTGATGATGGGGATATAACATGAGTTAACCATCAAAAAATATGGGGATATATGATATATATACACATAGAATTGATAGGTATGATGGTTGATGATGTTTGATGATGTTTGATGATGATACTCTTTGATATTCCATCGGATGAATTGAAACCTGTGGTCCCAGCTGAGATCGCGAGATCGCCTGAGGATAGCTGCGATGACACTACTGATGACCTTGAAACTGGGCAGTTTGAACATCTGTTGACCATCTCCAGCACATGAGCTATGGTCAATACTCATGGTTAATAACCATTAATAGGGGCTAGTCATCCAATGGTTCATAGGGATTTCTAATAACCATTATAAAGATCCTTATTGTGGATGGGATGCCTATCAACCATATAGTGAGTATTGACCATGGACCATGGCTCACATGTTGATCATGCTGGAGAACATGCTGGAGACTACTTTTTCTTTATACTTGTTTGGGCGGGGTTAGAGTGCCCTTACAGTCATGGCTAAAAAAGCCAGTTCTAAATGGTATTCTAACTCCTATAACTAGTTGGTCATATGTTGGTTATATATCAATGAAAGAAGCCAGTTATCACTGCTAAGAGCCATAATTGTAGATTCTTGGATTGCATTTCATCAGAAACTTGGTTTCATGTTGCAAATTTGTAAGAAACTTGAACGGGCTGATGGAAGGCGACTCCGCACTGGACAAGTAAGAGGTTGGTATTTTTGGCATCGGAGAACCAGACTTATCACTTCAAGATGCTTTACAATGTGGGCCCCCCCGCTACGTTATGTTTGTTGGTTTATAAGCCCCTCTATATCAAGTTCCTTCGAACTACCATAAACCCAACAGTTATTGCGTTTATGTTCACCAACTTGGCTATCGAACGGGGGCCCCACATTGTAAGTATGACAGATGACCTAGTTATCTGGGTATGGGTCAATACCTATTAATACCATTTTTAGGGGAATGACCATCCATTTACCAGCTATTTTGATGTTCACCAGGGGGATAGGGTTTTGACCCATCCCCATCTACTTTCTTCCACAACAGGACAAGCAAGGCAACTGGCAATGGCGTTTTCCCGTGGCGTTCGATTGAATCATCTAGCGGAAGAGCGTGCGATTGGATGGTGTCGCGAATCGTAGTATTGATTTGTTGCTGTTTGTTTTGCACTACTACTACAATTCGCTGGTCAATACGAAGTGGATTTTGTACTAATTGATTTAGCGAATTGATTTGTTTTGCAAGCCATTTTTTTCTTTATCTCCAATCTATTCTAAGGTTCCGTCCCTATCAGGGAGGATGATGCAAATGGATGCAAATGGGCTTTTGTCTGTCTTAGAGGACCATCACCATCTCAAATTCAGGGCCGCAAATAATACTATGTGGTGGATTGTCCAATGCTCACGGCCAGTTCTGTGTTTGAATTGTTTTGAATGATTTGTTTCTTACTCTGTCTCAGCCAGTGGCTGCACTTTAAACTTTCTGTCTTTGGTCCAGCGTAGCGCATGTAAATACATCAAAGGAAACATGCCTTGTCATCATTGGGGGTCCTTGAAATCGCATATGAAATCGCCACGAGTCCCTAAATATATGCTTTGGTTCCTCCTAGTTCTTAGATAACATTGACAAATAGTTACAGTAACCCCGTCAAATTGTAGGAAAACACAGGAAATTTGGAGAAATCAGTCCACTAATGGATTGTGACATTCCCATATATATATATATACATTATATATATATACATTATATATATATACATTATATATATACATTATATATATATATATATATACATTATATATATACATTATATATATATATACATTATATATACATTATATATATATATACATTATATATATACATTATATATATATGTATATTGGTTGGTACATGTTAGTATAAACCCCGAACTAATTTGGTGCTCCACAGTTGTTGCCCTGAAGCATTGCTCAGATTGCTCAGACAACTTCCATTTAAGTGATATAACCACCGACATTTATAAGATCCAGAAGTGCAAACACCAAATCAAAAAAAGGTGATACTTCACCAAACCAAGCCATGGTCATTTTCCCATTTAACTATCATGTATCCCAAATGTTTTTCCTGAAAAGGGGGTACCCCAAATCATCCATTTGTTTTTGAGATTTTCCATTATAAACCATCCATTTTGGGTATCCCCAGTTGTTTCTGTTGGTTTACAAACCCATGAATATGTCATTTCCATGTTTTTCCCCATTTACCCATCGTCATTTTCCCATTGAGCTGTCATTTATCCAAGGATACGGGTCTTGGCTTTGTGCTCCCTGCCGAGCAGTGCCAGTCCTATGGACAATGCTTGGCGGTCTTGGCGGTGTCGCTTGGTCGCAAAAAATGTGGTGTTTGAGTGGAAGAAACGTGCAGTTATGTCCCTTAACAGATGAGAAAGTGATGTCAAAATGATGGGAAATCACCAAATAATGGGATTATAGTTGACTGATTTCATGATAGAACCTTAGTTATAGGAGTGATTTCATCCCATTTATACCTGTTCAGGGCCATAACTGTGTCAACCGGACCACCCCCAATTGCGCCAATGAATCTGGAAAATCGGTACCGCCGCCATGCTATTGGCAGCCAACAGTTCAAGCCCCAGGAGGCCAAGGACATGCCTTGCTCCCCGTCCCTTCTTCCTAGGATGCCTTGAGCTCCTTTTGAATCTTTGTTTTGTTGTAATACTGGAAACTAGTACTAGTTATCATTGTTATTGCTGGGAGTAGTAGCAGCAGTAGTAGTAGTAGTAGGAGGAGTAGTAGTAGTAGTAGTAGCGATAAGACGCTTCATATCTTTGCGGTTGGTTTCGATGCATGATCCTCTCAGCTCCTTTTTCTAGTCTGGCAGGATGCTTTGAGCTTCTTCTGGTTTCTCCTTTTGCTGGAATACTAGTACTAATACATGCGAGCAGCAATTAGTAGCAGTAGCAGTAGATTAAGCAGACAATTATTGCCTAATAGGAACACAGAGCTTGGAGACAGAGGAACACTTATAATATAATTACTGCAATCATGTCATTTGTTGGTAACGGATTTGTGGACAAAGTTCGGTGATGCTTGGTGTTTCGCCATGATTCGTTTTGTTTTTGTTAAATGGTAGAATGCCATTGCTATTTTTGAGATTACCCATTGCGATCACAACAATCGGTTGATGTACTTGGGATTATATTTACCACGTAATTTGGTGCCAACTGCGCATACCAACTCATGCAAACATGTAGGTCTTTCAATAGTACCTGCCAATTGCTACAGTTGACCTTGATATTCATGTGTGTACAAATCGAAATTACGCTAGTGCTTTGGGCAAATGACGTTGTACGTGCATTTTCTCCATCGTTTTGGTATGTACGTATGCATGTTACAGAATGTTGTTTTGCGATTACACAGTCTATACATATACTATTGAAAGTACTTTAGCTTGAGACAACATGTATTGATATATGTCATAATAGGCATTGATAAGCCATGACAAATCTTCTGCTTTTCCTCATGGCATATGGCAAAAACATTTCCCATGTTTTTTCCACAGTTAAAGCCCCTTTGAACGGTTATAACTGGTTCAAACAATTTCAGTGTCGGTGATAATTTTCACCAACTATAGTTGCAGGATGTTTTTTTTCATCTTGTGTTGCATCCCATTTAAGGCCCTCTTAAGGGCCAGAACTGCAAATGCCAAATCTGATGATGCATGTCAATAGGTCAATAGACATTTACATTTTCCATGTTTCCCATTGACCCATGGTCATTTTCCCTCTATAAGGCCCATGTTTGTTTTTTCATTTTCGATTGTCCCATTTACATATTGGTGATAGTGTGTTGTAATGATATCCCATTATCATCCCCAATCAGATGTAATACTAGTTATCAGTGAATCAGTGGTACATTTTTTAGTCTAGATTCTACATTCGCTCACCAAGTATTATCAATAATCCCCACACAATCCAATTTTAACTAAGGTTATGTCATGAAATCAGCCTGTTAAACATGTTATAATCCTATTTGTTTGGCCATTTCCCATGATTTTCCCTTCTGTTACCCTCTGGAAATCTAACACTTTGCTATGGAAAATCATCTTTAATAGGTAAATCAATTATACATATCTATAAATGGGTCATTTTCCATAGCAAACTGTCAAATTACCAGAGGGTAAACTAAGGTTTATATCATGAAAACAGCCAGTTATAAAGGTGTTTTCTTGCCATTGTTTGGTTGATTTCCCATCATTTTTCCCATGAATTTCCCATGATTTTCCCATCATGGTCTTATCATTTCCCATGATTTTCCCATAATTTTCCCATCATGTTATCATTTCCCATCATTTTCCCATCATTTTCCCATCATTTTCCCATCATTTACCATGGATTTTCCCAATATGTTCCCATCGCCGTAGGCTCTCCATGTTGGGCTTCCTCGCGGAGTTCCTGGCGCGCCTGGCCTCGGCTCCAGAGCCACGGAAGTTGCTACTGCATCCCTCCAGTCACGTGGCACCGGTCCGGAGATGGGACGGGATGAAAATCGCGGGAAAAAAGGGGATTGATATAGTGATTATATGATAATAACATACTATCCCTGTGGATCCAAACACTGTCTGAGAAGGTACAAAAAAGCCTCCAAATTATAGTAAATTATACCCCAGTCCCACTTCCTAAGAAGGTACTTGGATCCATAGGGTATAGTTGTTTTTTTGTTTAAGAACTATCATAAGAGTGGGATTTTTTGTTGGTCCGGATGGGATGATGGGATGATGGGATGACTATATGAGTCATAATGGGATCATATGATCATAATGATTGGGAATTGTTACTAAGATATCTTATATAGTATTTTTTAGAGATATGGATGATATGGATGATAATAGTGGGAGATAGTGATTGCCAACACAAAAAGATAAGATGATGATTGTTAATAACATGTCGTATATAGTGATTTCAGATATATTGATTACAATTAGTGGGATAGAATGGGGTATAGTAGTTCATTTATAATATGATATAGTGATACAACGTGAGATATACTGATATAATGGGATATGACGTGGTATAAAATGATGAAAATGTATATAGAAGAAGACGTATCTAGTGATTGAATATATATATAGATTGATTTAATGATGTTTGATATATATATATATATTTAAGATCTATTGATCAATTAATAGTGTGTAACGGGATCTTAAGTATGATTTCACATACAGTGAGAACAACTGTATAGTGATAACATTATAACTCGTGAATCTTTTTAAGTTTACGGATCCAGCATACATCGAACTAGTTAATGGGGCTTATAAACCAACTTATAAATGAGATTTACCCTCTGGTACCCTCTGGTAATCTAACATAGCTATTGAACGTTGCCATTTATAGTGAGCTTTCCCATTAAACATGGTGATTTTCCATAGTTAGATTAGTTTACCAGAGGGTAATTTAATTGAACATTTTGGCGTATAGCCCATTTACTTCGATGATTCACCCTGTTGAACAATGGTGATTTTTTCAAGCAGCCAGTGGTCGTTCATGCCAGCGGGTGAAAGCTCACTGGGATTGTATGGTCTCATTTTTTGGGTTTCATTTTGGGTTTCATTTTTTGAGTATGTTCATCTGGTCTCATTGGGATTGTAACTGGTAAAACCAACAAAATTTGGTGATTGCAACGGATCCAATTGGATATCATTTTTTTGGGGTGAAGGGATTGCATTCCATGTTTGCATATTTTTTAGTCATACTCTACCTCAGTCTGCTCGTATTCAATTTATCTCTTCAGCCACACTCAATCTGACCATCATCCTTGCTGATTGATCGTGGGAATGATACCACCTGAGGCTTTTGAGGGATTTTCGTATTGCCCATCATTACGAACCATTGAGGTGAAAAAAACAAGAATAAGATGAAACAGTTTGATATTCGGACCATTAGATCATAGATTAGATGAACAAGTTTGATAATTGAACCATAGATCATGGAACTCTATATCCGAACCGTATATATATTCGAATGGCAAATGGTTCTGACCACTGCTGATTTGTTTATGTGAAATCTCAAAATGGTCGTGGTGGGCTCAAGTGGTTCTGTTGAGAAGCCTGCCAGAAGCTGTAAAGAACTATATCCTCCACCATAGCAGTGCAGACACCTATGAATCGTATAGAAATGCAGCTATGAGGTGGGAGGAACAGCACAGGTTGTTCAATGACTTCGAGGTGAGTGGAAAGAAGGTGAACGCTCTGG
>Ga0126342_10007115_pt1 | contig 19927 bp, 17 predicted proteins | sample Cyp1metagenome_FD_92528 | JGI IMG/M metagenome (GOLD analysis project Ga0126342, IMG submission 92528) | Coral microbial communities from Lord Howe Island, Old Settlement Bay, Australia - Cyphastrea 1 metagenome | ecosystem: Host-associated > Invertebrates > Cnidaria > Coral ... | reverse complement strand
GTTTGTAGGCAGCCATGTGGTTTCTTGCACATTTCGGATGTTTTCCGACGGGGTGGGGTGGGGTGGGGTGGGGTGGGGTGCGGTGGGGCGGGGTGGGGTGGCGTGGGGCGGCACCTCAATGTTTATGCGCACGTGTGAACGCTACTCATTCTTCGCAACAACTGCTACATTGCATTTGGGGTTGGGTGGATGGGCTAATAAGATTCATTTGCCATTGCTTTTGTTCTTGATGCACGCTCTTGACTTTCTAAAGTAACTTCCAACACTATCCGCATGCTACGCTCTTGACTGTCTGAAGTAACTTCCAACACTATCCGCATGCTACGCTCTTGACTGTCTGAAGTAACTTCCCAGACGCTGTTATCAATCTTGACTTTCTCAAATAGCTTCTACCACTCTTGATGCTATGTCTTGACTTTCTCAAGTAACACTTCCAAGACGCTCTTGATGCTTCTCTCTTGTAACTCGAAGACGCTCTCGATGCTATGCTCTTGACTTTCTCAAGCAACTTCCAAGACAGTCTCAAAAGGTAACAGACTTGAAAAACTATATTTGTCACACAACATCGACAACTGTTGGATGGCAAACTTTAACACTTATTGGGATTCAAGGATGGAAAAAACAACTAAAGACATCAACATGTACCAAAAAAATGCACGGCTTTCTGACCGTGTAGACCGTGTCGCAACACAAAGGCAGCTTTTGGTGACAGTGTCCTTGGGTTGGTCCTTCCCCTTCATCCAATCGTCAAGGAATTTAATCCCCATGAAATCCCATTAGTTACCATTACATCCCATTAAGCCCTATGTTTAATCCCCATGAAGTCCCATGAAATGACCATTAAAAATCAAACTATGTGTTCCCATTGTTCTCCATAGAAAACACCTTTTCTCCCATCGATTTCAACCTATGATTTTCCATGATTCGACTGAGGCACTTTTCGTGGCTTTCCTTGGCGACGAAGAGGTTCTTCTGCTCAGACTTGCCCCTGAAAGTGGGTCGTGACTGGTAGTGTGGGGAATCCAATCAGAAACCTACAGATGGAAGAAATCGAAGAACTCCTGCACCAGTCAGGTGGTAAACATGGCAAACATCCCATGATTTTGTTGGGGTTTCAACCATCCAAGATGGTGCAGGATTTCTTCCATCCACAGTACCATACAAGTTGGATGCCTTATACCAGCCATTTATGGTGCTATTGCGGATTTGTTTATTGGGTTTACCGCATTGATGATCATACTAGGACCCAGTTAAACATTGGTAATCAGTGGGATATACAGCTTGTCTCTCTCTCTCTCTCTCTCCCTATCTATATATATATATATATGTGGGTTGTAAACCACTTACTAACTGAGAACGGCCAAAGGAAGTGCAATGACGTCTTCAACTGAAAAAAGAGTTAGGAGTTAGGAGTTGGGTAGTAACGTGGTCACCCCTCTTTTTCAGTGACCAAGGGGAAAAGGACATCTATGCGGTCTGTGCGGCTTTCTGGATATGTTTTTTAAACTGTGCCAAAGATGGCCTCGCTGAGCTTTGACTCACACCCTTATTGGAATCAAGGTCTCATAATTTGTTCAAACCTGAAAATGCCTGAAAATGCTATGGAGGTTGCCAGAAATCCAGATTTTTTTTTGGGTCAGCCTGAGGCAACTGGGGTCTCATGAGTGAAGGCCACCAGTTGCCAACCACAACCATTCTCATGTTCATGTTGGCACAAATGTCCAATCATAAATGCCCTCTAGAATGACATCTTCTGGCCTAGAAAGACATTCCCCTAAATGTACTTGTCGCTGGAAGTGATGTACCCTCTGGTAAACTAACATAACTATTGAAAATGGCCATTTATAGTGGATTTACCCATTAAAAATTGTGATGTTCCATAGTTATGTTAGTTTACCAGAGGGTAATCACTGAAAGCCTATCATTCACCAGTCGGTGTTCCTCCGCAGCCCCTGCCTCACCAATAAGGTTTTTCCCTGCCTTCCAGTGCCCAACCTCCACAGCTCCAGTTTCAGCACCAAGGGACTGATCGAATCACCCTATAACAAGTGCATTCTCGGGTCCTTCCCATGAGTTTCCATTTGTCCATTCTTGGTTAAAAACTTTTCCACTCCCTCCACTTCCAGAGGTTGGGGACTATGGGGACTGACATGTTCAAACTATCCATGTTTCAAAGTATTTCAAGCCAAGGCTCTGCTTCAAGATCTCATATTTTTGTGTCAGCTGCCCTTCAAAGATGCCAACCTCACATGCACCGCTCTCTCACCGCCATTGACGGGACACCGAAAGACACTGGGCTCGCGACCAAAGATCCGTGTGAGAAGTGCTTCCTTGGTACCATCCGACCGCAAGTTCCTATGGAACATGCCTGTTTTCAAATGGAAATGCTATTATCTCATGCCAAAATAATGTGGGCAATCCAATGCCATAAACAACTACCATTTGGGGGTTGGAATCCCACCCATCAAAATCGTGATTTTGGGGATAGTTTGTTGGGTTCAGCCACAGAAATTAATGAATCATACTCATACGTAGCATCCTTACGATGCCCAAGGCATACCCAATTGGAAGTACCACTGGCGGCTGCCAAGGTGCTGTCCGGACAGAAAAGACCCCATCAAGGGATACCGGCACGAGTTCTGCACATCCGGACACGACTCGAAAAGTCGAGTCGTCTCTCGGTTTCTCTTGAGCCAAAGCTGAGGCCGAGGCGCTCTGTCCTGGGGTTGTGAAGTGTCTCAGGAAACACCACTACCAACCTCTGGAGCAAACTGTAATTGTTGCTCAGTCAAGTTCATTTAGAGAATAACTTGCGCCAAACCATGGATTTCTTCATGGTTCAAAAAAAAAACTCTAGGCGGTTCGGCGGTTCCTCTACCATGTGTCCTGCACCATATTGATTTTGTCTGAAAATGATGCCAAAAAAAAAACGAATTATCATCATTGTCCTTATCAAATTGCCATTTGATAGGTTTACCCCATGTTTCTAATTATGGTTATTGTGTAATTCCCATTCTATATCCCATATTCTACCACCATGCGTGTTGCCAAAATCCCATGATATACCATCCAGTAAATTCAAATCGATATGGAAAATCCACCATTTACTGTAAGTAGCTCATTTCATTTCCAAATGGGTTTTCCCCATGGATTTCCATCGCTTTTTGAAGCCTTTACAACAGAACCCGCTGCTGAGATCGCGCTACAGTACTCCCGAGGCTTGGGTGCGTAGGCCGAGTTCCGTGGCACCTTGAGGTGCGGGGTTCAAGATGTCCATTACATTGTACCATTGTATATGTATGTGTAAATAGATGGATGGATGGATGGATGGATGGATCGATCGATATAGGTAGATAGGTAGATAGGTAGATAGGTAGATAGGTAGATAGGTAGATAGGTAGATAGGTAGATAGGTAGATAGGTAGATAGGTAGATAGGTAGGTAGGTAGGTAGGTAGATAGGTATATAGGTAGATAGGTAGATAGGATAGATAGATAGATGGATACATGGATACATGGATACATGGATAGATGGATACATGGATAGAGGGATAGAGGGATAGAGGGATAGATGGATAGATGGATAGATGGATAGATGGATACATGGATAGATGGATAGATGGATAGATGGATAGATGGATAGAAGGATAGATGGATAGCTGGATAGATGGATAGAGGGATAGATGAATAGAGGGATAGAGGGATAGAAGCATAGAGGGATAGAGGGATAGAGGGATAGAGGGATAGAGGGATAGATGGATAGATGGATAGATGGATAGATGGATTGATGGATAGGTGGATAGGTGGATAGGTGGATAGTTGGATAGATGGATAGCTCAATAGCCCAATAGCTCAATAGCTCAATAGCTCAATAGATCAATAGATGGATAGATCGATAGATGGATAGATGGATAGATCGATAGATCAATAGATCGATAGATCGATAGATGGATAGATAGGTAGATAGGTAGATAGATAAATATAGAGATATAGATGATAGATGTAGCTGTAGATATAGATGTAGATATACATGTATATATATATATATCCTCATTGTACCACAACTGATGAACTAAACTCACGATTTAAAAAACCCACCACAATTGTGTTGGTTACCCTCCTGTAATTTAACATAGCTATGGAAAATTGTCCATTTATGGATGATTGACTTACATTATATTTACCTATATGCCAGTATTGAAAATTGTGATTTTCCATAGCTATGTCAAATAACTAACCATAGGGTAAGTCATGTTAAGTCCTCACCTTCGGTGAATTAAACTCACCATTCATATGATATCCACATCCAACTGGAATTAACTTCATTTTGCCACCATGATCACCGTGTTTGTTGGTGGCCCGGTCGGGCTGAAAACCATGTTTCTTTTGACTGAAATCAGGTGGGAACTGCGGTTTTTCGTGCATTTTTCTCCACGTATGTGACGTTTCAGGGTGGGGTGGGGCAATAACGTTCATTTCACTACGTTCTTGACATGACGCTCTTGACTTTTCCTTCCGCTATTCTCGAGGTTTGGGGCGGGGTGGGGCAGGGCAATAACGTCCTTTGGCACTTGCTCCCACGTGATGCTACGGGGGAAAGGGTGGGGTGGGGTGGGGTGGGGTGGGGTGGGGGCTAATAACGTTCCTGGGCACTTGCACTCACGTGATGCTATGTCTCATGTTAGCTTCTACCATGGGTCTTACGTCGCGGATGTGTTTTGCTAGAGTTGGCCATGTGTGTGTGTGTGTTTGGAAACTCTGACCGTGTATAACTTTCAAAGAGAAATGGTGCATTTTCGACCCGACCGGCCCTTGTTGTTCAACCACCTCTTATTTTCAATGCTCCAATCCCATTCGTCACAGTCGAAAAAAATATCTGTTATATCCCCAAAGAAATCTTAGTAACTTAAGGCTTATATCACTTATATCCCCAAAAACATATATCAGTTATATCGTTTGTTGCTTAGTATACCTAATGAATAGTTGATTTACCATGTTTTACCTACAGTCAGTTCATTTATAGTTCATTTACCTACTTAGTTAATATTACCCTCTGGTAAACGTTTACATAGCTATGGAAAATCACCGTTTTCAATGGGTAAATCCACTATAAATGGGCCATTTTCAATAGCTATGTAACAAATTACCAGAGGGTAAGTCCCCAGTAACTGAAGTCCCCAGTGTTTCCCATCCGCCGCCAGGTTTTTCAGGTCCCTGCCGTCCAGGAGTCTGGTGGGCCTTCGGCTGCACAGCGCGCCAGCTCGGCGACCTGCGATGTTCCACTCGTTCGTCGTTTACTAAATAAATACATGGTAACTTTACTAAAATGGCATTAGTTATAGTCATTACTTTAGTGAAATGGGGGAAGGTTAGGAGTTAGTAAAGCAGTAAACCACCCACATGTTGATTGTGGTAAATTTGGGGATCTACCATGCTGGTTGATGGCTCATTATACAGCAGAGATGGTGGCTTATATTGTCATTCAGAATTGGGATTTCACGTGATATTTTTCCGAACTTTATGATTGGATGCGTCAAAAAATTGGGATTTCACGCACGCCCACAGTGCCATTTCAGTCGGGAAAACTATGATCAGCCAGTCAATTTAGGGATACCCTATTTTCAGACAAAGCCTACTGTGATTTACCAATTGAGATATGGGACACCAATGGTTTCCCGGTTGGACAATTGGGATGAATGTAGAACTACCATCAAACAAAATGATTTTACCTATCAAAAACGCTGTTGCAAATCTAAAATGACAAATAACAATCTAAAATCTAAAACTTGATTTGATGGGATATGATGGGATATTAATGCATGTGATGTGATGTGATGTGATGTGATGTGATGTGATGTGATGTGAAGGACAACTCCTGCCACACCTCCTCCCGGAGGGCCAGGTCTGGAATGAAGTGAAAGGAGCAAGTGGGAACCTGGGCACCAGGAATCAGCCTTTTCACAGCTATTGAAGTTGTGGATGATGTGATCAATGAAGCCGGAAATACGGGTTTACTAAGGGTTTTTTTTGGCTTTTGAGTAGCGTTCAGCAGATTCTGATGGGGCCAAGTTCCCTTTTTCAACTGCTGATGCGAAATCCAAAAGAGATTCTCATGCAGTTTTCTGTCATGATCAAAACGACCACAATTTCAACCCCGGATTCAGTAATCTCAAGTTATACGTAAATATATATATATATATCTATCTGCTGCTAAAGGACCCACCTAGCGGGGTGATGAATCCGGGGTTGACAGCGGTTATATGAACCATTCCTTTGGAGGAATGGCCAACGGCATATGTTTTTCCTTTTTTTTGTTTTTTCTTTTCCTGTTCTTTGTGTGTTTCTTCTTTTTTTTCCTTTTGTGTTTTCAACTCAGTTTTGACAATGGCACGGGCACATGCCTCCTGGCACCCCCGACACCTGGAGTATTAGTACTGTGGTAAACTCTATGCCGTGAGCCCCGTCTTCAGAGATCTTCTGAGTAGTATGATTTTCCACGAAAGGAAAAAGAATTAAGGAAATCAGAATTTTTCCTGCCTTTTATTGGATTCACCAGAACCCTACCGGACAAGGCACTAACGTTACTACCAAATAGCCCATGTAGCACCAAAAAAAGAAAAACAAAATACTACTACAGGTATAGTAAATTACTGTTCTATCTCTTGTGGGGGTAACTATGTAAATGTGTTTTAAAATTAACACAAAAAATTCGGCTTACCTCACTTACCTGACTCCCAGATTCTGACCCATTCTGCATGCCCGCATGCGGTCACATCACCATCGGCATGGAACCGGCATTTTCCATGTACCCTTCGGTAATCAAACATGGCAATGGGAAATCCCCTGTACATGGAGGTCTAAATGGGAAAATCATCTTTCAATGGCGGATTAATCATGATGAATTATTTTAATCGGAGGGTGACATCCTTTTTTGACCCACCCTCAACCCCAACCCGGTCTCTGGGACCCGTTACAGGTTCAAAGCCTCTGCGCCGCTGCACCTCGATCCCACACGGCTTTCCTATGAATCCTGAATACCCTCTGGTAATTTAGCATAGCTATTGAAAATGACCATTTATAGTGGATTTTCCCATTAAAACTGGTGATTTTCCATAGTTATGTTAGTTTACCAGAGGGTATCCAATGCTACTGTGGATACTGTAGAAAAATAGTGGTACAGCAGGGTGCAAACCAATATTTGGAGTTGTTAATCAAAGAATTCAGAACATTTGGGGCCGTTGTTTAGAGTTTATGCCCAGATTAATGCCCACGAGTTTGGCTTTCAAAGTGGCCAGCCGCTGCTTAGCCTTGTAGACTTGACCTCCACCATTCCCAGGCTCTATGCGCCTCAGGTCCAGGGGGGCCACTCGGATAACCAGGTCATGGTTTATCCATGTCACCGCTATGGTATGGCATCTATTCAACATGGTTTTAATCAACCAAAGTTTGGCCATCCCATGGTTGATGTGGGTCAAAACCTGTCAAAACCCTCACATCCCCCCTGGTTTTCACACCGAAACAGGTGGTGCTCATGGACGGTCATCATTCCAGGGGTTGCAGAGGTACTGAACCTATCCGCATATATAGAGAACCCCAAACAGGGTCAGTCTTAGATGCCCTACCAACGAATTCGAGTAGTTTTGTGTTCTGTTACCCTCTGGTAAACTAACATAACTATGGAAAATCACCATTTTCAATTGGTAAATCACCATTTTCAATGGGTTTACCAGAGGGTGCATTCCCATTTGTAGCCCAAAAAATGTCGTCAGCATCCATTCGGACCCAGGAAACCACCCAACCGCGCTGGGGCCCGCGGCTCGTAGCCGTGGGCAATGGCATGTTCAATGGCCTCATCGATGGCCCATCAAAGATATGGGATGTGCCATTTTTTCCACCATGGGAAAAGATGGAAGCTGGTCAAAGCCCATGAAAATAATGGTAAAAAATTACTGTTCTATCTTTTTGGGATTTCTGTAGGTGGGATATGATGACACAATACATGGTAATGAATTCATGAATCGGAGATAAACTCCCGCATTTAATTGATCTTATATGGGTAATCATTATCCACTTACTTACTGAGATACACATCCAAGCGGAATTCCTCCCGTGCACGGAATAGCTGCCAACCGCCACAGCACCACTGAGCTGGGGGCAGAGTAGTAGCAGCATTCGAAGTGTAGAAACGGCAGGTCAAGCTCGGTTTCTGCAGACCTGCTTTCAAAAAAGGCCGTTAGATCCAAGCTCTGAGCTTTCGTAAGCTATGAACAATCCATTCAAAACACAAAATTGGAATATGTGTGGGGCATATTAAAGTCAGTTGTGAGACCGTGTGTAAGGTGCAGGTCCCTTAAGGAGCAGCATCCTTGTGTTGTTCCCTTGGAAACAGGCGTTGCCAGGACAACCACACCAAGGCCCACTGGCACCCCCCCCGGGCCAGGGTTGCAAGTGTGCCCGCACCGCACAGGGTTTCACAAGGGAACGTATATCATAAAGGGTGGAAATCCCTTTTCAAATCCATCAGCATCAGCAACGCGGAAAAAATCTTGGGTATTTAGAAGAGGGTATAGCCCCCCAAACCTCACCACTTCGTAATCCCTCTGGCGCACCCCCAGTAGCGACCATAAATGCACCCATCCTTGACGAAACAGAGCCTGAGCTGGCCACCAGCGTCTTACCCAGTGTTGAAAAGAAGCGTTGGCAATCGTCAGTAAGAAACCGTTCCAGCAGCCACAGCTTTGGGAGTCATGTTACACCACGCCAACTAGGGTTTTTTTCGAGATATCGATAGATATTCCGTGATATTCCAATAATAAACCCAACTTGGGGAGCACTTATTCTTGGGTTTTACCATAGTTTTACCTCATAGATTCAATGATCATCAATGATCTACATATCTATCGACATATCGGTGACTTCGCGCCATGCGGACATTTCCAGGATGGTCGGGCCAGTGTCGGCCGAGGCCATGACGAGCCGCCCAGCAGGCGGCCATCATTCTCTCCTCAGCTCGGGCCTACTTGAAGGGAAGAGGAGCCCAAAAATATCATCTTGAGATCCATTGAAAATCGAAAGCAAAGGAAATATTCCAAGACTTTCAGCAAGATTCGAAGATATTCAAAGGACAGAAACACTAGTTCCATCTAACTCCGCTTCTTTCATCTTTCCACATCGCTCCAGGCGCGAGTCAGTCCCCGGCTCGCAAGAATCAGGAGGACTCGATGTGGAATACGTTCTCCTCAAGGTGGCCGCGACCGGGTTCCACATTGGCGGGGGCCCGGGTCGGCCGGTCACCCGCTGCGCTTTGAGTCACGCACCAAGAGAACAGAAAAAGTCTTCGGTCAAATCAAACCTGACGCAGAATGCGGCACTTTACAGACTTACATGCCCGATTCCACGGTTCCATGTGAGTCATGGTCTCGCTTTCATCCTCCTAACTGCTTGGCTGCATCCAAGCTTGGAACATTCCTTTACTTGGATGACCAACCCGCTTAACAAGTGCCTAGCTCTGATGTTTAGCAAGTCTCCCAACCTGGAACGTCTCGCTTACATTCTCTACTCTCTAACCTGGCAAGCCCAGTCACAACTCCCATGTTGTCAAGTTTTATTAAAAGCCCCTTAAATGGTTCTGAGATGGGTATATGGATGTATATGGTTTGGCTTACACCATTGGATTTACCATCTGGTTATTTAACATAGCCATGGTATAGATGGCCATAGAAATAGATGGTTTACCTAGCTATAAAATGGTGGATCTTTCCATGGCTATGTTAGTCATAACCATTGGATTTACCACATAACTCTCCACCTAACATAACTCTGCGCCATGGCCACCGAATACGCATCGCGCATTGGAAGGTCATGGCCTATACTCCCCGTTGCTGGTCTCCACATTACCATTCTTCAGCCTCGGCGATTCGACCCTGTGACTTGGGGAAGGGGTGATTAGTTGGGGTCGATGTTACTTGGGATGAGAACTTAAATGTGTTACTGCAACATAGATTTAATGTAGCCTCTGGGAATCATGGCCATGGCTAGCTGGAAAATCCACCATTTAACTCGATGATTTCCATCTTAAAACACCATTTGTAGAGGATTGTCCATTGATACTTTGACTACGAACGGGCATCAACCGTCTCAATTCTTAAAGTGACTTCTCTAGTGAAATGACTGGAAAGCCGGCTACAACCCCAACCTCTCACCATTGGCTGGGGTATCAGGGGATGACATTGCAGCCCTGAGCTGCAGGCTGCGTAGGCACGTAGCATGAATGGAACCTGAAACGTGCTGCTGAGATTTTTATGGATCTGTATGGATTTCTTGGATTGCTAGTTGAACGTAGGTGAGCCAATTTGCCAAAAGAGATGCCAGCCACAATTTGAAAATATCATTCCAGTTTTGTGGTTGCAAACTTGAGGCGCAGGGTGGTGGACGAAAGCTATTAGGAAGGAAGAGAGGGAAGAAAGAGAAGGGGATGAAATGTTGGACTCAGAGCTGCCCGCCCCTTGCTAAAGCAGTTCAAGGGAGTCCTGGTGAGATTTGAGCCTGTGACCATCTGCTTCTATCACCGCTTCGAAATGTTGGGGCTCAGGCCAGGGTCCAAGGATCACTTGAGCCGACCATCTTGGATACTGGATTCATTACCTTTAGGGTTCATCTTAGGGGTGGGGACAGAGGGGACAGAGGGGACAGAGGGGACAACAGCGGCATAGGGGACATTGGGGACCTGGGGGATACAGCTTTCATCCTTTCGGGTTGGGGACAGGGGATTTATTAATCAAGACACACGGGGGCTTTTTTAACCATGGTTTCAAAGCTACAGTGCACACAACACACTGAAAGAGTCTCTAGTCCACCAGTGATGTAAACGTAGAATGCATTTAAGATATATAACTATTATATAACTGAATCATGTCTGAATGTCGTGAATGTCCCGATAAGCGTCTATAGTCCACCTGTGCAGGTCTACAATAATGTGCCGATTTATGGATTTGTCCAGATATATGATATGGATGTATCATATATCCTGACAAATCTATGACGTAGGCTTAAACGAGCCAAAACGTAGGCTTAAGCGAGGGAGTGACCAGTTGGGTTCACGTGAAAAATGGTGTTGGATTCAGAGCTGCCCTTGCGGAAGCAAGAGTACACTCCAGCTAGCTACCGCTTGCTTTCGTGATGATTTTGGAAAAGATTGAAACCACCCACTGGATGATAAAATATTGGTTGATCATTAAAAAATATATTAGATACCACCAATATTTTATGATCATCCAATATTGATCCTCAATGATATCCAATATTAGTACACCCCCGCTGGCTACCCACTGGATCATCATTGATATCCTGGGGCTTCAGGCACTTCAGACATCAACTCAGGGGTGACCTCAGCCAGTCATTTTCTTGCGGGGTCAGCAGTCGATTTTCATCCCATTTTAACGACCCAAAAAGGATGGGGAAAAAACGCTTCGTATTTTTTAAAAACGTGCCATTTAAGCAAATCATCCCATCTTAGGTTTAAGAAGTATGGATCATTAAACAAGAAACCTAGATGGGTTAAACCATTCCATTAATGTGCTACATCTAAGGTTGTTAAACATAGCTGCCATAGCACATTAAACCACCAGGTCACGTCACCACATAACCAGCACCCCCAAGGAGTCCACGGTATCAGGATCCAAACTGCCATCGATCACCATGGTCTGCACCTCGGCGGGACACAGGCAGAGTTAGTCCCGTTAGATTCATAGGTTATATATATATAATTATATATATAATGTATAGCTACGTATATACATATGTACACACACATATATCTATATGTGTATATATATAGAGCTAAACACAGATCCTCTGTGATCCTATCTGAGATGCACATCCAAGTCGGGGAAGAACTCCAAACGTCAGGCTTCGGCATTGGCATCTCTCAAGGCCTCAGCACAAATCATGGCAATCTTCAGGTCATTGATCTGTTCATGTCTGACTAAAAAAAAAACAGAGCGGGCCCTAGGAGAGCCCCGTTACACTACTTCACAACTTAATACAACTTACACATCAGCCATTACGCTTGCTTCGCCCAGATCTCGCTCGGTCCATGGCAGCCCGTTGCTTGGCGATTTCACGTGCTCTCTTCAGGCGAAGCCTTGGGATCCAGCTGACCAACACTTCGCAAATGACATCATTTTTTTCGGGCGGCGAAAGACATCATTCAACCAGGATTGACTTTTCTGAGGTGGACATGAAAATATTTGGGAGTGCGATCCATTGTGTCTGGCAGAAATTGGTTCGAACGGTTCAAAATAGGCAGTTGAAGAATAAGAAACCTGCTGCCTTTCTGCTATTTTTGCAAGTCAACTGCAAAAGAAGAAGGCCTTCCGTTGAATCTCTTGACTCAAGTTCGCCGCCCATCTGACAAAAATGAATAGAACAAAAGAAGGAACAGCACGGGGAAGGAGGTCGGAAGTCCCAAGGTCCCAAGAAAAGCAAAGGTAAGTCTCAAGGAGGTGTCACAAGATGCCACAAGACTGAGAAGCGCACGTTCGCAAGAAATCCCGGAAGTCTTTGTAGGGCTTTGGCCTTTCCCAAGCAGAAATACAAACAGCCCTAGTGGAACGAAATCCTTGGACAGCCTTGAGATCAGTCAAGGTCTTTTTGTCGATGTACTTGAAGATCTTGAAGAGTCTTGTTGCGCAGCTTGTTGCGCTGCTTCTAAGATATCGAATCTAAGCCCAGTCGGGGAATGTGTCCATCATCCCACCATTTTCAGCGGTTAAATCCCTATTTGTGCTCAAGCATTCTGAGGCCAACTGGAACATTCATTTAGCAAAAAAATGCAGAAAAAAAAAACAAACACTATCAAAAACAGATCATCAAAAAAACAAACTGCAAGAAGAATCACCAGAAAAATATATAAAGTAAAAATAAAAACTGAAAACTCCAGAGTTTTTGGGTTTGTTTCTGTTCCTTTTTTGTGTTTTCACTGTTTTTTGTTTCTGGTTTTCTGGTTTTTTTTTTCTGGTTGCTCTGGTTGTGATTTTTCTGTTTTTTTTCCTAAATGTAAAACCCTACATTCTCTGTGTGGTTGGACTCATAAATCAAGCATCAGTTCCCCTCTGGTAATTTAACATGGCCATTGAAAATCACTGAGAAGCCCCGTTTTTACGCGGTAAATAAGCGAACTAAATGGGCCATCTATACCATAGCTTTCTTCAATTACCATCAGGGTAAATTCCATTAAATCCTAATAAATTCCAGTAAATCCTGATAATTTCCAGTAAATCCCAAATTAAATCCCATTAAAATCCTAGTAAATCCCAACTTAAATCCCATTAAACCCTAGTAAATCCCAACTTAATCCCAAATTCAATCCTGATAAATCCCAGTGCATATCATAAATTTCCGCCACCATGGCTCCTCTAAGCCTGACCTCCGATTGCTCCACCAAGCTTGTCGGGCCGTACGCCTGACAGTCAACGTTGATCTGGGGATATGGTCTGGGGCCTGGGAAAATGCCCTTGGGTTTAATAGTGGTTTAATGGGGTTTAACCGTTTAACCCAACCAACAATAATTAGGGAAATCATAGAGATATGGTGGGTAATTATGGAAGTATGGTTAATATTGGTTAATGATGGGTAATAGTTAATGATTAATATGGTTAATGATGGTGAAAATAGTGGTTTAATGTGATATGATGGGTTTAATAGTGGTTTAAGGGGGTTTAACCCAACCAACAATAATTAGGGAAGTCATAGAGATATGGTGGGTTTATACAATCAAAAATCGTGATTTCACCAACAAAAATGCTGGCTGGGGATGTGATGGGAAAATAATAGGGATTAGTAGAAAATCATGCAAGATGGAGTGGTTTTCATTTCTTTCTTCACAGAAAAAAACCGAAGACTCTGTCAACCCTTGGGTAAATGGTGGGATTGATGATGAAAAATTGTATTTTCACCAACAAAAATGCTGGTGTAATGTGGATGTAATGGGAGATGATAGGGATATATATATATAATGTATATAATATGTAATATATAGCCAACAAATATGATATGCAGTGGTTTTCTTAGAATTCTTTTTGCTGGAGAGCCATGGGTTTTCACCCAAAATTGATTGAAGTATATATCTGGTTTCACTTGGACGTTCTGGATCCAAGTGCCAGGAATCCTCAGCTGTTGATATCCATTACCAAACGAAATATATATAGAACTGGGCTTCAAGCCATTTGTAAATGGATGAACTGCCCTAGCTATGGAAAATCACCATGTTTAAAAGGCGAATCATCGAACTAAATGGGCCATCTATACGATAGCTGCCATAGCAATGCACCAGATTACTGGAGATGGTATATCTCCATTCATATTCCCATTGTATCCCCTAAGGTCCTATGAAATCCCATTGCATCCATAGCTATATACCGGGCGTCGGCCGAGCCACGCAATGAAGCCCTGCTGCGTCAAAACCTGTCCCTCGTCCTGACATGGGGAAATCCAACAAAAACCCATCCGAGGGGGAATGAAAAGACCATACCCCGAAAAATGGTTGTACCTTTCTTTATCAACACCACTTCATCATCCACTATCCACTGACATGTTGCTGGGTGAAATCCCCATCATCTTCCAAGTTTGGGGTTTGAATCCTCGATTTTTGTCGGTTAAATCCCAGTTTTGTCGCTCACACCGCATTTTGCATGTTAAAAGAAATGGCAGAACCAACACGCCAAAGATCAGCAGAGTCTGCTGATCTAACCACGGGCACCTCGGTAGGAAAGCCGACGTTAACGCCAACGTTGGCTCGAACCTTGGTGGCGCCAGGGTCCGAGCCAAGTGCAGTTTAGGGGGGTCCTAGTGGGACGATCATCTATCTTTATGTGTGTAATGTAATGCAATGCAATGCAATGTACTGTACTGTGTGTACTTATCACTGTATGTATGTACGTACGTGCGTACGTGTATATATATATATATACAGTATATATCTGTATGTGTGTCTGTGTGTGTGTGTCCAAATCATCCCACCAGGCGACTGAAATGGCACGCACCCCCTGCATCAGTTCTCTCTGCACCTGGCGAGGTGGACGACCTACGACCCAGTTGTGGTCCACCTAACTAGTCCACGATGTGCGGAGCTTCCCGGCTTAGTAGTGGCGAAGAATGGTTTATTATGGTTAATAGTGCTTGGTTAGCAATGATGATGGTGCATCATGGTGAATAATGCCTGATTACTGTTGATAATGATGATATGGTGATTAATGGTGATTGATGATGAATGGAATTACCCTCCGGCAACAGTTTGCTGCGGAAAAGCACCATAGATATGTTAGCTTAACGAAGGGTATTTCTCCCAAAGTGTGCCACGATGAACACCCCAAATCCATGGGGTATGGTCGTCCTACATGTGTATTCCCAAAACTGGCGGGCCCCACAATCCCCCCAAAGACAGGCTTATCAATCCAGATTGAACGCTGCTTCACAGTTGGATCATGTCTCAGGTTTTGAACATCCCAATGTTGGTTGGTTCATCCTTAATCTTACCCTCTGGTAATTTAACGTAGCTATTGAAAATGGCCATTTATAGTGGATTTTCCCATTAAACATGGTGATTGTCCATAGTTATGTTAGTTTACCAGAGGGTAAAAGAAAAGAATCATATTTGGCAATAGGGACTGGGGCTATATCCGTTTACGGTACATCTGATATGTGGTCTAGCAGCTACCAGCTAGCATATGGTGCGGTAGACTATATGCCCGTTTCCCTTGGTTACGATCCTTTCATTTATTGGGGCTATAACCCAAATTACAAGGAATGCATCACAAAATGAAACACAGATTTATCATGCATTTACCCCATCATATCTTCAATTTATTGCCCAAGGAATCTTATTGTAAGCATTTCTACGGATTTTAAATCCATGGAGCAACCAGCTACATCCAGCAACCCCATCACGAAGCCACAGCCATCCCCGATGTGTGGCTTCATTTTGCATAGCTACCATCTGGTTATGACTAACATAGCCATGGAAAGATCCACCCATTTTATAGCTAGGTAAACCATCTATTTCTATGGGCCATCTATACCATGGCTATGTCAGTCACAACCAGAGGGTACCTGTTGTTGACAACCGGCAGTTGAGTTTGTGGCTATCCCAAAATTTGCTTCATGGTTGAAGCCCTCGACTCTACAGTAAACATAGCGATGGACATAAAAGGCGCTTGAAAGCCCACTGGTTTCCAACGCTTCCATGATCCTTTTTTTCGTGTACCCCAGGGTAATCATTGACCAACCAGAACCCCCCAAGGATAAACCATTTCCTGAAAGTCAAAGGACCAATTTTACCAACCATAGTAGTAATAATCCACAATTAATCCAGTGGTAAAATGAGTCATCGGGGATGCCTTGGGTTATAATTTATATGTGGGTAGACTTGAGGCCCAGTTTCGATCTGATAACCATATCACTTCAGAATTATGGATTCTGGCTAGAAATACAGTAATAACAACAACAATAATAACAAAAGTTAAAATAGATACAATAATCTGGCTGAACTATAATTCACTAAGCGTCATGCACCTGATTTTTTTTTGTCATACAGTCATTTGGGGATGATTCCCCTAAACCCCACCATCATTCAAGTGACGTCACAGTCAGGTCGTTATGATTCATCCATCCAGATTCTATCCCCATGACATTAACAAACAGTAATGATAACAAGAATAGTTAACAACAATAACATCAGTAACAAAAATAACAAACAATGATAACAATACTTAAAATCGATAAAACGATTGTTTACATCATGTTATTGTTATTGTTCTCCTTTCAAAAGTAATCGATTCTATTTAATGGTCTTAATGTTGCCCAACTCCTCTGTTTGGTGGCGACCATGCTGGCCTCAGCGCGTTCCTCCGCAGACAGCCAGGCCTTGAGCTGGCGAGGCCGCAGAATTTTCCTTTCCCCCTAATATTGAACACCCCCAAACAAAACCATGGTTGAGTAGGGAAGTTCCACATAATTGGGATCATTTAGGGGATGTTTGATATTAGGGGGATGTGATTGGTGGTCAAGATCGCCAGAGCTCCCACTTATGCTACACCTTCCAAGTCATTTCACAAAGTCGGACCAGAGTCAAGCTCAACAGGGTCTTCTTTCCCTGCTGATTATCCCAAGCCCGTTCTCTTAGCTGTGTTTTTCTGGGTTTGATGCTCTGATCTGAAGTGAAAACCGGCATTTAATTGCGTTTCATGGGTTTAATAGTGGTTTAATGTGATATGATGGGTTTAATAGTGGTTTAAGGGGGTTTAACCCAACCAACAATAATTAGGGAGGTCATAGAGATTTGGTGGGTTTATACAATCAAAAATCGTGATTTCACCAACAAAAATGCTGGTACATATAATGAGGATATAATGGGATTTAACCCATCATAGATGTCTTCAGGATTCAACGAACACACACCCCAAGGGTAACCCCCCAGGTATTATTGCTGGGATCGTCTTTTTGGGAGGTTGAACCTCCATCAAACTATTCGAAACAGCTATAATACATGACATAATACATGGTAGTTACACGGTAGAATACATTGTACGCAATAGATGATACACCACATGACAAATAGATTGTGCAAATATGATGAAAGCTCCCAAAACTAGGCGGAATGCCTTGTTGAAGGCAGATGTTTTGATGGCAAGTGGCTGGCCGTTTCCCATCCTTCCCTGTTCTGAAATCCTCAACCGAACCACTCTACTTGGATGCGGTTTCCAGTGAGCACATGGGGATCGAATACAGTACCCTATTTGTAAGAAGTTTGAAGTGTGGTATCCCATCTATAACTGGGTGAACTAAACATATATAATCATATGTGATTTTGTATCTATGTATATATTCGTATCTATATATATATCGACTCTATATCTATATCTTTACAATATATCAATATCTATATATCTATACAATATATCTATATCTATATCTATATCTATATATATATATGCATATTATACATACATATATATATATATATGCATGTACATATACATGTGTGCGTGTGTGTGGTCATTTACCTGAGAGATATACTTGCTCAGAAGCTACCGGTATAGCCTCTGAGCTCGGGGCCGCTGTGATGAAGCGCCGTCCCCGATGAGGTGTGAAAGGTCTACAGCCGGGGCCGTCGCGGACGTATCATGGGAATAGCCCGGAGTTTTCCAACGTGATATAACCAGCAAAAATTTGGATTTATACAGAAGAAAATACTCATTTATCTAATGAATAGTGGGTGTTTGTCCAAAAATCGTGGTTTGAAAAGAGGCGACCATTTGATGGATGGGAATATGATAGGGATATGATGAGCACATGCTAGTACCAACAATGTGAAAATTATGGTTTTCACCAAGGAACAAGGATACTGGACATGGGTTTGTCCAAACAATGCGGGATTTACAGTGCCAAATTGATAGCATTGTTATGCATTTGTTAATAGGGGGAAGTTCTGTTCGGTTCTTGCGCCCTGTGCACTCGCCCATCAAGTGCGGCGGCGCATTCACTCAACATAGCGTGCTTAAAAAGAAACAAAAAGTGAAACATTGTGAAACCAACGGGACGGGGCTCGGCAATAAATAAAAAATCCTTCACAAAGGGCATGCAAATGCCTCAGCTTAAGCCGGGCGCGTGTGAAACCGAAACTATTTCCACCTCGTGCTTTCATCAATAGGAACAAAAAGGATCAACCATTGGAGCGATTGGAAAAAAATGGGGTTCCCCATCGACAAATCCCATAAAACCGGGGGGGATCATCGGGATGCGATACGGATGTCACCTGATAGAAAGAAGCAAAATGGTAGTTTCAACCCAAGGGTAAGCATACTTCCTTGGCCACCATTTCCATCCTTAGGGATGGAAAGCTCTCTAGGTCGGGATCACCATCCCATCACAGAGGGAAACCATTGAAGTCAACTTGGAGACTGGGAACTGAACACAGGATGGGCAAATGTGTGATGATAAAGTGCTGAAATGGAGGATGAGTCAATAGGAACTATGGACGAATGATCGATCAAAGTTTGATGAATCCAGAAATTCCGTGGTTGATTGATGAGTCACATCGATGCTTACAGCAATATGCCAAATGATCAATGTCATCCAAGGTCGCCAGATCTACTTCCCATCGACGCAAGCCCGGAATGGGCTTACGGATTGGTGACCCGGGGAAACCTACAGGAAACCATTGGTTTCCCCATGGAATATAGGGTTCCATGTACAATGTCCCTCAAACAATCCATTGACTCCGGTAATTTAAACAGTTTGCTCTCTGGTATAGATGGCCCACTTAGTTCGATGAGTTACCTGTTTTCAAAACGGGGGAAATGTCCAGTTCGCAAACTGTTGGATTGCCGGAGGGTAGTTCCATTCATCATCAACCACCATCAATCACCATTAATCACCATTATCAACAGTAATCAACCGGTATTAACCATGATACACCATCATTAATCATTACTAACCAAGCATTATTAACCATAATAAACATTAAAACTGTTGGATCACCGGAGGGGAGACAATGGGCGACATCTTAGACGCGGACATGCCCACAAAAAGCCGTGGGTAGTGGGACATGTTGTGCTTCATCGAAGCCTGGCGTTGCAAAAACACCCCTGGCATCGCCAAAGCTTGACCGAGGCTCAAGATATGCCTGGCTCCTCCTTGTCTTACCGAAATTAATATCTACATATATATATATATATGTGTGTGTGTGCGTGCAAAAAAATGAAAAGTAAACTGCATATATATATATATATATATATATATTATGCATACATATGTATGTATGTATGTATGTATGTATGTATGTATGTGTGTATGTGTGTATGTGTGTATGTGTGTATGTGTGTATGTGTGTATGTGTGTATGTGTGTATGTGTGTATGTGTGTATGTGTGT
>Ga0126342_10007114_pt1 | contig 19928 bp, 15 predicted proteins | sample Cyp1metagenome_FD_92528 | JGI IMG/M metagenome (GOLD analysis project Ga0126342, IMG submission 92528) | Coral microbial communities from Lord Howe Island, Old Settlement Bay, Australia - Cyphastrea 1 metagenome | ecosystem: Host-associated > Invertebrates > Cnidaria > Coral ... | reverse complement strand
GCAGCAGAAGCCGCTGCAACGGAGGGGGGGAACCTAGTGGAACATATTATATAATATATGGATATCTACTGGGTCCACTTACCTTAGAATTAGCCTCAGTTACCTCGAAAGTAACATATATATTATATGATTATATATATATATATATGACAACCCATTTCTGATGGGGATGGTTTTTTATTTGGTTTACCACCTTACGCTGAAAACCATCAGTTGAGTTTGATCGTTAAGTTCCCCCTGGGACGCCGCGCGTAGTTCCTGACCTGCAAAGGTCACCAACGAAAGTCACTGGATAGCACAACGGGTAGCACTGGATGAAACATTTACCCTCTGGTAAACTAACATAGCTATTGAAAATGATCATTTATAGTGGATTTTCCCATTAAACATGGTGATTTTCCATAGTTATGTTAGTTTACCAGAGGGTACCCTCTGGTTATTTAACATAATCATGGAAAATGGACCATTTATAGATGTTTTTTTTTATAGTATATATGTTGGTGGTTGACCTACCCCGCTGAAAAATAGGAGTTCGTCAGTTGGGATGATGACATTCCCCAAATATATGATGGAACATTTAAAAAGAAATGAAACCACCAACCAGAAACATTGAATTTAGAAACGAAATCATATAAATCATTGATCAACTACCAGTAATTCGTAGTTCTTCAACTGGGGGCTTCTTACGTTATCAACGTTGACCGTGACGAGTGGCCGATTTACGACCTCGACGGCCCTGCCGAAAACTGTCGAAAGGAAACACACCATGGAATCCATGGAATCCTGGCTTGCCGAGCTTGGACACCAATAACCATTGTTAATAGTGGTTAATCAGTGCTAATAATGGTTAATAATGGTTAATAATGGTTAATAAATGTTAATAATGATGATAACCAAGCTGGTTGGTGGTTGACTAAGCATCTTGAAAAATGATGGAGTGAAAGTCAATGGGTTTCGGATGACATTCCATATATTAATATGAAATGGAAAATCATATCGCCATGTTCCAAACCGCCCTTGCAGATCTTTTAGCTGGTCATCCAATCAGCAACAATCAGCAATGGCTTACAGGAGCAAAGTCGCCCAGGATGCCGAGCATCTTTTGAATCACCCAATGCTGAAAAACGGTGATCTTAGCTGACCGCCCACTGATCTGCCAGCCTGCATCATCTTCTCCTGCCCGTGATAGATCAGAAGCGGCGAGTTTCGGACTGCAATTTTCAAGACTTTGGGATGGAGCTTTGGAATTGTAGAGGGACATAGTGGCTCAAAAATACTCGGAACAACAACTATGGTATTGCTTTAAGTATCCCCCAATGCTAGAGTGGGTATGGAAGTGATCTCTTATTGCAGAAAGCATCAGTAAATGGCAGGCGGAAAGTGGATCAAAAACAAATTAACTAGCACAAGTCCCAACAAATGGAGCGTTGAACCTGCTGAAAAACAGGGGTTGGTAACTGTCCCATTTTGGGAATATTGGACATCACCTTATAGTAGCCATTATAGACCATATACCTAATGGTTGGGTGATGTTCAATGGGGACATTTAATGACCCATGAAAAATGAAGATAGCATTAAACCAACCATAAAGAGGGGATATTTTTACATCGGCTGCTCTTGTGCCGTCCGCAAATGGTGGTGAAATCCACAAGACACGTTGGAAAAATCCGCAGCGAACCACCCATGAAGAGCGGATTTAAGCAGCATATGATGGCAGTGTGTCAAAACCTGGTACCCCTGGTGAACATCAAAATAGCTGGTAAATGGAATGTAAATGGATGTTCATCCCCCTAAAAATGGTATTACTAGGTATTGATCCATACCCTGATTACAATGGAATTTGAGCACACAGAAGAAACACATCACGATTAGCCCGATCAAGTATGGGCATCAACAAATGGAATAACTGGGGTGCCGTGCAAGTAATATTTGGGATGCGGGGCTGAAGTTTCAACTGTTTATAACCTAACCAGTATTGGGATGGGTCCTGGGCACACTAACTTTGGATGTTTCACTACCATGAACAGAGAGAAAGAGTTATGTGCTCCAACCAGTACTGTAATGAACCTTTCAGTACTGTGCAGCAATGAACACATTATTCTCTAATGTACCGCGCTTTATCGCAACATCAGACAGGAATGGAGATGAATGGAGCTATCACGACTGATCATCCATTCACCAGGAAAACCAGCAAATTGCTCCCTGCAGGCGGTATTTTCATGTGTTGTACGACACTTGTATTCACTTCATAGCCTCCAATGACCGCTACAAATGCCTTGCTCTCACGAAAAAAAAAGTCTCTCACTCTATTCTCGAACCTAATACATACACAGTTTTTGTTGCATTTTTTGTCTGTAAATATTCCAGAACATACATGGGCTTCTCTCCAACTGGGCGATGCATCAATGTATGCATGTCCATCTAAGTCAAATGATGATAGACTGGAATGGGCTTGCAACTTTTGATACAACGCCACAACATTTTGAGATAAACCCGAAACTATCTCTTCCCCAACAAAGATGTTTATAAAAAAGCGAGATCCAATCCTTATAATGAATCCATATATCAATATATATATATATATATATCATATATATATATATCATATATTACAGTAATGACACCCAACCCTTCATTATATAATTAGTATCCAGCCAAACCAACCATCCGCACCATCACCACCTCCACGTCCCGCTGCCTCAGGGCTCATGGGTAGAGCAACTGGACCGGAGCTGTAGTGAGATGGCCCGGCATCGGCTTTGACCTGCGGGGAGTTTTTTCGGCAATAGTTACATGGCGGAACAAAAACATCAGAAACCTTCAGACATCCTACGCAATACATATATATATATTATATATATGCACTTACATATGTGTATATTAATATATGATTAAATTATATATTATATATGTACAATATATTGCACTTACATATTCATGGCCAGTCGTTGCAGCGAGTCGTTGTGAGGTTGTTTCCAATAATGGGTTGGCAGTGCACAGTCTATTCCTCCACGTATGGCTTAAAAATCATGACAAATCCATCCGCTGACTGGGTCCATGTTCAACCCTAAACCTAGAGTTCAAATCCTTAGGTCATATGTTATATTCAACTTAGGTTCATATTCAACCCTAAACCATAAACAAAACCAAATCCTAAGCTCATTTTGGCATATCCTATCTAATTATTCCTTTTTGGGGGATGGTTTTCCTAGTTCCATCAATCCAGTGTGAACGTACCATGAAAACATCCACTCACATCCACTGGGGTTTTTCGTTGGGGTTATCAGTCGAGTTGTTTTTAACGGATAAAACATGATAAAACCATAATCATCACCCCCAGAAGCTGGGATATAACATGATATACCCTCTGGTAATTTAACATAGCTATAGAAAATCACCATGTTTAAATATTTTTAATGGGTAAACCATCTATTTCTATGGGCCATTTATAACCCTTATAGCCGTTGTAACATGTCGTAAATCCACGACTGGTTCACTAGAACTGCACCGTCTGTCTGACCCCTCTGGGAATCTAACAAGGCGATGGAACCCAGACGAAGATGTAAAGAAAACCCACATCTAGGTGGATCATTGATGATCATTGGATCATGGCATGGATCCATTTTCCGAACAGCTTTCCCAACAGGTTTTTTCCACATCTGGCAGTGGGTCAAAACCAATAGTACCCCTGTAGTTCACATCAAAATAGCTGGGATTTATGGATGTTCATCCCTCTAAAAATGGTATTAATAGGTATTGATCCATACCCATATCATTAATTATAATTAATATATCCATTATCCATCATTTTTGGTTACCAACGTTCCATATAATAGGTATTGATTCATAGCCATCTATGTTACTTTGTCCGCCTCGCCTCAGCGTCCTCCTCTCCGCCCGCGGGCTCAGACTTCACCCCTTCGCGGAGTGAAGTCTACCATTGAACCACGGCTGAATTTGCAAGAACATTTTTAGTGATGAAACAGAAAAACATTAAAACAATCAGCTATACAATCTATAAAATTCTATAAACAACTTTTCAAATATGTCTAATATCGGATGGGTGTCGGGTTGCATCGGCCTGGTTTCTCTTTATGGACCCCAAAAAACAGCGCAGAAATCAACCAGGTCAACGACTGTGGCTTAAACATTGGGGCGGTCCACACCTACACATGGTTAAATCCAATTGTTCAAATCTTCTGAGATAAAACCACCCGGTGTCAAGAATTTCTTTCAGCAACTATTCATAATTCAGAAATATTCGATGCACAATTCATCACTGTTCCGCATGATTTGCTGACGAATGATTCGTTTGTTGAAGACATGACTGCCTACATTGATAACATGGAACATTTAGTATGCTTGTGGATCCCCATGTCTATGTTGCTAAAAAAAGGAGGACAGGGGTGCTCCCAATCACTTATAATGGCTTAGGGCAAACCTAACTAATGGTAACTAATGGGTCTCCTTGTGGAGCCACGATCAAGTACTCAACTCACATTGCTTTACCGTTTTCTATTTTGGTTACTGAAGAGTCATACCCCAGTAATCGTCCCGTTACCCAATATTACCCCATTGATATTGAGGATATTCCATATAGGATTGGTTTACCTTAATAATCTTCATGGTTAATTTACAGCAGGGTATCCTGTTCATCAACACTCAACGAAGTTCTGCTAGGCGGAACCGCAGTGCCTCTTGGTGGTCGCTGGGCGTTCAAGGCTTTTTCCGTGGCACGCGAGGGTCTCGGAAGCGATGGAAACCAGGATTGACATGGAAAATCACCAGCGACTTGATAGTTAAGGGCACAAAAAAAACAAGAAGAATTTACTATATCCACAGAAAAAACAACAACTTGAATTAGTGAGCTCAAAAGTTGGCAGTGTTTAAACATGCAGAGTACATCGCGTCTTGGTTGAAATAGGCCCTTGAAACAACAAGTAGAACCAGGTCACCACCATCCGCCGTGCCATTGGGCCCCCAACACCAATCGCTGATAGCCTGTAAGGCCACCCACCACCTAGCTGCAGGACATGGGCATCTTGGGGGTATACACCCCCACCAAACAAACAAGGCTCTCCCAAGATGAAGTGGTCCCAATCTATACCAAAAGCATCCAAAAGTCATGGGTGATCCTCACATGTCTATTCGCAATCATCGAAGTCAACCAAGATTTGCCCATGGATTCCCGAAGAAACATGAAACCGTTACTACCTGGGTATGGAATCTTCCCTCTTCATATGAGTTCATAGATGCTGATCATGGGACTTTTCCACTAAACCATAGTTTGCAGGAGCGCAAGTCCACTAAAGCTTTTACTGCCCATGGACGGAATATGTGTTTGTCACTTAAACCTAGCTCCATGCTCCATCATTCTGGCGTATTGAACACTATTCAACTACATCACTCGGTGATGTTTTGGGGAATAGTAATAATGATTCTCTTTCAAAATGGCATATGATCCATATGATCCATATGTATTTGGCATATACTGTATATATATAATCCATATGATCCATATGATCCATAGTAATAATGATTATCGGCATATGATCCATATGTATTTGGTATCTACGCTAATTGTAGTGCTTGAGTCACCCATGGCGCGCAACCACCGGGCACCCCGACTCGTCTCACTTTTGCTGCCGCTTCCACCGGTGGTGCGAGGCTGACACGGGGTCGGGATGCTTGGGTGACATGGACGAAAGTTGAAGACACAAAAAATCTTGTCCACATATTATATCATAATCACCTTCTCAGCATTGAAAACCTATCCGAAACCTACTGCATTCAGATATATCCAACATTATTTATCTATGCTTGATCATCTTGAAGTCAAATGAGCCTATCGAGAATCAGCCAACTGGATGCTGAAAAAAACACCTTGTGGCGGCCACTTCTGCAGGTCTCTTTGGCACACCTGTACAAAGCCATGTTGAGAAACCCCAGCTTCAACCGTCGCTGGACAAATTGAATGGGATAATCTGGGATAAATGGAGATGTGAGTACTTGAGCTATAACATGGTATGACCATGGTCGTAGTCACCATAAGTTGGGATAAAGCCCCCTATAGCTATAGTTATGTACAGATGTACATACATGTAAAATCATGTACATATTTGCAGACCCATATGCACAAATATCCACTTATAACTGGAAATGCACCCCCCCAAGTGTGGCTAAACATTGAAGGATAAAAGGAACCAGAATACCTGAAAATTATATGAGACTTTCTCCAGAAACGGTGGAAACACTCCAAACATCTCCCAATTTTTCTTGTCGTTTTAATGGGGAAAACTCTGGGAATTGTTGTCACCTTCCCATTGACACGATTTATGCAGGAACTCCATTGGTTTATCATCCCATTACGACACTCATGTAGTACATACCCTCTGGTTATGTCAAAATAGCTATTGAAAATGGACATAGAAATAGTGGATTTTCCCATCAAAAATGGTGATTTTCCATAGTTATGTGACAGTTTACCAGAGGGTATCATTTTTTTTCCGTATGGTTGGCAAGATGAATGGACTCTGACGCAATGAATGGACCAATGGCGACCAATCCCTATCCTGATGATGAACATCCCATCAACCAGAACCCGGGTTGAAAATAGTGGATGTGTTTCTTTGAGAGTCCTAGATTACAATTTATCAGATAACTTCTCGTTTTTTCGGTAGGGTCTACAATTAGTGGATGAAATACACCTTTTTGCATGCTTTGATATCTTCGTTTGGCTTAGCTCTGCTTGGTGGTTTGCTAATCTCCTAATAACAAAGAGTTATAGTATATATATAATTATAATATATAATTATATAATTATATATGAAATAATGTCGTATAAAACCTTTGGTGGGAGATCCTGTAAATCGTGCAGTGGCAGGCCATCCAATCCACCGAGTTTATCCAACGAGCTTCGTCGCTTGGACTTCGGTTCTTCCGCCGCAGCCCAGTCAAACCAGTCCTGGGTCAAAAAAGGGCTGCGAGGGGTCATTATATTCGAAAAAAAACATGTTTTATTCATTTTTATTCTGTTTCTGGTTGTATCAGTTTCACCCAGAAACACGAAACTTCGCCCTTTGACAGAGCTTTTCTTTAAAAACAGTACCGCAAAAATCCAACCTGATCAGTCCCCACGGCCCAATGGCCCGAGGCTCATGAGGGAGGTTTTACCCTCAAATCTACTGATGAAACGTCTGCTCAGCGCATGGAAAGGGAAGAAAATGGAAGGAATGTCGATATTTCTTGAAGTATGAAGTATCTCATCACGACAATCACACTCTTGTAGTTGTTTTTCTTGGAAACTGGTTTACTTGTCGATTCAGGCAAACAATACTAAACAACATATTATACACGCATCACAAAAAATATTGTAAACACCATATTTTCCAAGCGTGTGTTAAACACCTTGACAACCAACAAGATTGTTGCCGCACGAGCCATCTAGGCCCTAGATGGCTAAACCCATTTCAATGCCGGTCCCGAGGTTAGATGTATAACTATTAATTTAAATCTGAAGGTGGATGGCTCATGATTTCTCACAAATCCTGTAAACCACCCAGTTTGAATTAGTTGATGCTGTCAACAATCGGCTCCTCATTGGTTCGGTCAATGGTTTCTTCCTGGAGCTCGGTGGCATCGTCAACGAGCGAATTCGGGGTTTTCGCCCGGATTTTTTGCTTCGCCGAGGCCCCAACAAACACCTTGACTGTCAACAGCTATTAATATGTTATTAAATATGATCGATTATGATCTATTATTCCATCAGATCAATCATAGATCATATTTAATAACATATTTCCGGGTCCACTTTTCTATCTTTTGGGGCTGGCTGCGAAGATAGACTAGTACAGACTTGTAGATAGGGTACTCATATTAGACCCGATTGTCAAATATAGATGGTTGATTGTCCTGCGTGTTATTGACGATCTATGGAATTCATGGATTATCCATAGTGACTTAATTGATCACCTATCTATTGAGATAATGTATCATTCATCAAAATCCCAACTGTTCAATCTGAACTACTACCCAGTAAACTGACATTATGGATATTTGTGGAATTTCCACCATGTGCAAATCATTTCCAAACAAGAACCCATGGATTTCCAAAAAATATCCCCACTATCCCGATTACCCTCTGGCAATCGTCACATAGCTATGGAAAAGCCCATCATGTTTACAAGATAATTCATCTACAAAATACCCTCTGGTTATGACTAACATAGCCATGGAAAGATCCACCCTGCTATTAATAGGTAAACCATCTATTTCTATGGGCCATCTATACCATGGCTATGTTAGTCATAACCAGAGGGTACTATTGATGAACCATTTTCCAAAGCTATGTTGAATCAAGTTGCTTATCAATGGTTATACCAATAACATTAATGTTATACCACCAAAATTCAGGGTCAAATCCCTATTTTTGACGCCCAAAAAGCACCTCCTCCGGCGAACCACCCTGAGGCAGCTGGGTCGCTGGGTCACCGGTACAAGAGTAGGGCTTGAACGAGCAAAAAACTGGGGATTGGAGCGAAAAAAAGATCGGTTGCAAAAAACGGATCCTCTCAGCCTGGGCGCGCTTACTACTGCTACTACTGCTACTACTGCTACTGCTTCAACACATATATGATCTGTCAAGGAGCTAGCCACGTAGCTGGAGCCACATGGTTGGATGATTCACTTGCGCTACAGGTATTCTTCAATATTCTTATTGATTATTGATGTTCTTTCGATTCTAGGCCAAGTGGATGCTTCTCTTCCCCGCAAAGCTAAGGTGCAAATCTGGAGCAAGACACATGTTTTTCCCAAACCATTGCAGTACGACTTGGACTGGCTTCATGAGCAGGATCCCCAATTGCTGGCTCGCTCGAAAGGCAAGTCTTAGGCACTCTAAAGATGCAGCATGGAACCCACGTGAATGGTTGTATACCCGGATTTGGTACCTCTGCAGGCTGTCTGGTGAACTTGTTTTTACCGCGATGCGTAGGTAATGTAACAAAGGATCAAACCTGCCTCTTTTGTGGCATACCTTTAACATTGGCGCACTTGATCCATGTATCGGTGTTGAATCCCACGCTGACGATTCGGACTATTGGCTCCCGCCTGAAGCACGTCTCTCAACCGTTGCCGCTTTGTAAAAGGGCGATTCTAGTTTTAGGCACCGTCTTAGGCTGCCTTGCGATGCTAGGGCCAAAATATTACATGGCCGACCTGGTTGTCTAATTTGTTGCTTGATCAGAAGGAGATCCCCGTTATTTCTACTAAGGTCCCTGCTGGGATCCCACTTCTTATTTCCGCCGCACTGGCCCGCTGGTGGCACAAGCGGGGAAATTGCTTGCGGGTCTATGCGTGCATAAGCCGCCCAAGCCGCCAAGCCGCCCAAGCCGCACGCATGAGGGTGACAATGAAACAAAGCCAAACAAAGCCTTAACGGGTAAACATTAGGATCCAAGTAGGAAAAGTGGGGATCTAGCCACCAAAATTAGGAAATTCATGAATTGAAATTCAGCAACGAAAAAAAATAATCGAAAGATATTCAATAATACTGTATAATAATACTTGACAAAAGTTGGATCAAAGCATACGACAAGAATGGAAATGAAGACACCTAAATCTGAGACCCCTGTGAAAATGAATCCAGAACACATCTTGCATGTATCTGTCAACCACATCACCTGAAATAGTGGCAGTTGGATCATTTTGTGGACAGAACATATCTTGAGAATTGCTTGGAATTGCGACTATCTTAGTAACCATACTTTGGATGGTTGCGAAATCCTGCACCAGTTGATGGGCGGTTTACCCCATTATCTATAGGGTTTCAATATGTTTCAACCATCCAACGTGGTGCAAAATTTCGCGACCATCCACGGTAGGTAGTTTGAAGCGCGACATCACAGCGCGCCTGCTCGGCTGGCTCATCTTCTGCCTGGGACTTCGTGCACAAGATGGCTGGGAAATCTTGGTGTTTATAAGGCAAATCTTATCTATCCTGGTGTTAAGGCATATATGGCTGAGAAATCATCTATCTTAAGGGTTCTGTTACATGATAATCTTATCTATTCATGGCAAAATTTCTACCAGACCGGCTGGGATTTCCATGAATTTACTCCTGAACAATAGTATGCGTGTCTGCTTGTTTTGTAGGGTTGGATTCTCAGATCTTGAATTTCAGGCGTATATAAACCTATATAAATGCATGCATGAATGAACGTACTGTATGTAAATGGTGATATCAATGGTACTGGTAGTGATTGTGCTTTGTAGTGGAATGCTACGGCAGGTATGCTATGTATACATACACAGGTATAGATACACATACACATACAGTTACAATATTAGTGTGTCAGTATATGTGTCAATATATGTGTCAATATATGTGTCATGGTATGTATGTATGCATGTATGTATGTATGTACGTACGTACGTACATGCATACATACATTAATTACATACATACATTAATTACATACATACGTATATACATACATACATTACATTACATTGCATTGCATTGCATTGCATTGCATTGCATTACATTACATTACATTACATTACGTACGTACATACATACATACATTACATTACATTACATTACATTACATTACATTACATTACATTACATACATACATTAATTACATACATACATACATTACATTACATTACATTACATTACATTACATTACATTACATTACATACATACACATATACATATATACACACATACACATATACATATATACAGATATAGATATATACATATATACATATATAGATATATACATATATACATGTATACATATTAACATGTATACATATATGCATATATACATATATACATATATACATATATACAGATATACATATATACATATAAACATATAAACATATATACATATATACATATATGCATGTATATAGAGTTATATACATATGTATGCTATGGTAGGGTAGAGGTGATGAAATGCCACACGTATGCCTCACATATCAAGTCATGTCGGATACATACATGCAACATATTTCAGAGTAATTTACAGCGACTTAACCATCACAGTCAAAACTCACCGATGCAGCAAGAGTTGATAGTATGATATAGTCATAATGACATGTTCTGTGGATAATATTCCTCTGGAATAGATTACCCTCCCCCAAAATTTAACATAGACCCTGAAAAGAACATGTTTTTGAGTGAAACCTATCCAGCTGAGGTGGAAAAAAACATCCCTTTTTTTCACGCTTCGCCTGCTTAGTCGGGGAATTTCCAAACGCAGCCCCCGACTGCTGGGTCCCTGACCTCAGGGTCAGCAGCTGGCTCCTGGTCCTCATCTTGATCATCTTCCTCCACAGCTGCCGGAATGTCATTCATCTTGATGCCGGAAAGAAACAAACGTGGGGTGAATGTTTACCTACTATATGGGATAGCCATGGATAGCTCAATGTAGGGGACTTATTTTATACCAGTTATTCTTATATGGGATCCTCTGGTAATCAAACGTTTTTTGGGTCGTTGGAAAATGACCAAACTAAATTTGGAGACAAAAATAGCTGGGAAAATCATCTACTTATAGATGGGTTCCAGCAAACCAATTCTTCCCAAAAACTGGAGGTATTTCATGATCCATTCCTCCAAGATACAACGGATACACCCTGGTTCGCCAGCCAATAGGTTTAGTATTGGTCCGGCGTCCTTCTGATTTGGGATCCCACATCATCATAGCAGTCATGGGAGTCAGGATTCGAGACGGGTGGAATCAGTTTAATGATTAACACTTTAAGTCCTAAACTAGACATGAAATGATATGACACCTTTTTGGGATAATTCCGAAATCTCCCAAACATGGGAAAACACAATAGAACCAAATGGATATATACATAATATATATATATATATATTATGACATATTCAATTAATGGCGTCTAAAGAATGACTTCTCTAAAAAGCTATGTTGATTCCGTTAACATCGTTTAAACGTAAAACAGTATGATATATCAGCAAATTTATAGGTAGAACATCTTATTAACATTTATTAACTATAAGGACTTCAACATGTGATTTACAGAACTTTTTCGAAGAAACATCCCCGGTTTGGATCTTTTTGGAAGGCCCAACCCCCAACCGTCCGATTTCCGAACCTTTTCTTCCTTGGCCTCGGTGAATGACCAGTGGTGCATACCTTTAGAGACTTTGTTTCATGACATGCTACTGCTACTAATTATAAGTACATATATATATATATAAATAAGAGATAATAAGAGTATCCATGAATTTCAAAAAATATCAAAAACAAATTTAAGAAAAAAAACTATTCCAATATCTTAGAGTCTTAGAGAACTATGAAGTCTTGAAGTATCCATTTTTCCGAAGTGCCGTGAAGACTCTCCGGGATGCCCAGCCATGTTGCTGTTGGCGCGTTGAACTGCCTGCATCAGTGGATTACTGGGTCATTGGATCAGTGATGTAACATGGATGAGCATTTATATAACATAAATATATGACCATACATATATAATAACATCATATGATATCATAATGGCCATTATCATCTGATAAATATAGACATACATAATATATTTGTTTCCCGTGCAGACTGCAGAAGTCTGTGCACAGAACCATAGCCGTTGAAATTGTTAAAAAACAAATATGAACAAAGGTAGCGAGGTAATCGGCTGAGGAGAAATTAATTAAGAATGTGTGAGACGTCTTTGAAATTTTCAACGCCTTTCGCATAGCCAGCACCCGCCTTCGCGTAGTCATTCCGTATGAAGTTGAAGGGCACGGAAAGAGAATGAAAATTATCGCAGCAGAACCAGGAACTGTTGTCTCATTGAATGAAATAAAATAAACAAATGAAGGTGAACAAAGAAAATTTAGCAAGTGTTTAAGGAACAAACAAGCCATTCAACCTATAACACCCTGACATATATTGTATATATTATATATACTATTAATTATATTATATTATATATTATATTATATGTACAATGTATATATCTATATATTATGTATATATCTATATATTATGTATATATATACATTGTATATGTGATTATAAATATGATTATATATATATGATTATATATATATATTCTTATATATATATGATTATATATACTGCTTCTCCTTCTTCCTCACCATGCTTGTTTTATTGGTCATATGCAGCATCTTTCTACGAAACCTCTGGTAATTTAACCTCTAGTAAACTAACATAACTATGGAAAATCACAATTTTAATGGGTAAATCCACTATTTGTATGGCCAATTTCGATAGCAAACTGTTAGTTTACCAGAGGGTAACATATTTTTCGCGATGGAAATGATCCCTGAAGTTCGATAATTTACGCATGAACTCTCAGACTGAGGATTTTCCATGTTGAAAACGAACAATCGCCAGAGGGTACTCATCATCCAGAGGAAATCTCTGATTATCCCAGTTTATCGTCATCAAATGGTTATTTATAATGATATAATCTGATCATGATGTTATATGTGCTATATAACTTATATTATCCCATTTATGTGCATATTTCTTGGTTATCAAATGTTATAAAAGTTTTTTTAGCACATCAAATGCCTGAATGGCTAAACGGCTAAACCATACCCACACACGTTACTTTTTTTGCCGCATGGATCGCCTGATTGATGTAGTGATTTGGATCCACCACGGATGCGCCCCGCTCCTTTCCAGTCACCAACCATGACTGGGGGTCCTTCAAAACTCATCCCAATGATAGCTACACCCAAGAATAAACCTCTATTGTGGATGATTTATCATCGGGAAAAAACCTACTCATGTGTTTATAAATTTCAACAATGAATATATTGTATAAATATGCAAAAATCACAAGATTATGGTGTTTATCAAGAAGTATGGAGAATGTCCAAACCCGACATCCAGTGTAAGTTCTAATTAGATCATTGGGGTCCAGCTGAGTGTTGAAGCAGATTTTACTGGATCATCCCCCGAATCGGAATTCATGACCCTCCAAGTATCACCATTCCGGTAGTCAAACATGGCGACAATCCCAACTTATGTATAGAATTGTATAGATATTTGTTCAAGCTATTCGCCTGCATTGATCCGGAATTTCCAGCCACGCTAAACTATTTTTGAACCTTTTTCAGACATATTTTTTTGACAATAGACTATGTGAGCAGGAATCATAATAATGGGACACTATACTGTACATGTACATACATATATGTATATATATATGATTATATATGTATACCCCGTTTCGAAGTGGTGCTCCTGAAGGCTGCGGAGGATGGCCATGGACTGCGGGAGACCCAGGCAGTATAGGGCTCCAATCTGAGGCCAGGCGATCGTTAAGCGATTCAGACGACGTATGACATGTGTATCTAATGTGTATCTATAATGATACATATATATACATATATTATATCTTATAATATCTTATAATGCAATGTAGTGAAATGTGATGTTCGATTCTAGATCTTATGTTGTGTGTAATGTAATTTAAATGCATTGTAATGTAATGTAATGTATTAAACAATAAAATATTATGTTCTATATGTTATGCCATCTCAAGTTATGCAATGTACATATTCACATATCATTGGGGGCCTATCCAATCTGTAAGTAGGCGCACCAAGCTTCACATCAAGAAATGGGCCTGGTTTTCGCGAATCAAAATTCCAGCCTGACCCGATGAATTTAATGGAAGTTCCCGCCATCAAAGCATTTATGATGTAGGACATCTTCAGTGTGATTAAATATGATGAAATTGATAGTATCATATATAATATATATATATACATAATATTATCATATATATTATAAAACAGTCATATTTGCATGTGTGCTTGTTTTGCAGACCAACGACAAACAGATACACAGATCAGGTTTTTCTAGCTCCGGCCCACAGGAGCGGTTTTTTGTCTGCATGCCCCAGGTGAGTTCGGACGAATCCGAAACATTGAGGAAATCCTGGGAAGCCTGAGTTTTTACTCATAGAAAAATAGGTTTCTTGGATTTTCTTGGAGGATCCCCAAGCCACCATGGCTATCCATGGCTTTCAATTCTTTACGAAGTCCTGGTCGACTGATTTGGGGGATCCGATCCTGGGGCTCCGGGCAACTTCGTCGATGCTGATCTTTTTGGCGAGGCCACCAAACTCGTTTAACCTGGCACGAGGCGATAGGCGATAGGCATGGGTCATGTGATCGATGAACTTCAAAAATTCGCGACGTTTGAAGTGAAGGAGAATTCACATGATTTCACCAGCACAAAGTGTGATTTAACTCTGATCAATGGTGTTTTAACCTGATTAAATTTGAATGACCTGTAAGACTGGACCCTGTAACCACTTGCTCTGGGGATGGGGACATACCAAGGACGTTCTTCAGCCGGCTCTGCTTCAGATTCCCATGGTTGTGGCGGTTCTGGGTGGCCACCTATTTTGTTGGCTGTGTTTTTTGAGCTCTGATACTTTGTTCCATATCCAGATAGGGGAAAATCAATTAAGATCTCGAAAAACCGAAACGAAAAGGACAATTGGATCAAGGAAATTTGTTGATACCGTGTCCTTACCAGCCTCTTATGGAGCTCCTTTCAAATTCTTCCAGAATCGGCTTCGCAACCCAACCTGGTTTGAGGATGTTTTTTCAAAGAACCATCTACACCCATCTACCCTGAATTTCCCATTTCCCAACATGATTTGTTTCCCTGTGGATTTCGGATTTCTGGACGTTTTCCCATGATTTTTCCCTGTGGATCCGACCACTTCACTCGCGAGGTCAGCGTGGATATCATGTCATCCTGGCGGCCCAATGATATCTGAGACCAACATTCACTGGGTAAACCTTAAAAAAAAACATATTAGTTAATACGTATACATATATATATATACATACATATATATATAGTAATACATATATATATATACATACATATATTCACACAATTTAACACATAATATATATATGGAATATATCATAGATTGGTTCAGGTACCTATATTCAAACAAGATACCGCAAATATACACAGAGGAATAATGGCTTAACATTCACCCATATCTTGCCACATGACCAATCAGAAATTCGTCTCTTTAACACGGAATGCCGCATTGATATATATATATATGGCCATATGGGCCATACATATGTATATATATATATTGACCACTTTTACACGTCTATAATATTATTTTAGTGATGCAACTGTACTTTTTACTCTTCATTGGCCATCGGGTGTGTCTTGAATCAGTTCCTAGATTGCGTTTGTCTGATTCACCCCCGCGGTTAAGATAGTATAAGTTTTCTATGAGATTGTGTTTCTCCATCCGTTTGAATAGGAAGGTAAATCCAAAGAAATGAAAGTTCTCCAATGTTTGAGATGGTGTCCTTTCCTGTCCTTTCAAAACTTTAGACCTACAGTATATATGTCCAACCAGAACTCTGCAAAGCTGAGTTGGTAGACATCCAGCAAGAAAAAGAACCCCCAGACCAGCTTGTGCCAGAATTCAACAATCAATCTATTAGAAGCCTCTGATCTTCACGGGACAACCCATGGAAAATCCAACTAATTCATATCTAATGATTTTCCCCATAAAACCAGGTACCAGGTGATTTGGCTTTATCTGAGAATATGGTACCTCTCCAAATCCGGTGATTCGGACAAAATTTTCCCAATAGATCCCATAGCCGACCAATTCCATAATCCATTGTCAGACACCCCACCAGCAGCCTTTTCCACGTCCTCACCGGCAGCCTCCGCGGGACCCCTTTTGACCTGGGAAATCGACCCACAAAAGGGACGTTGATGAAATCCCGTTGGGCCAGGAATGCAGGGTGGGTTCATGGGGTTATATAAATCTCGATGATTGTTGTATTTATATGGATTTTATATGGATTTATGATTGGTTTATTGAATTAGCTTCACGATGATGGACTCAATCATCGCAAGTGGTGAACAGAAGCCAACTGACCCACTTCGCCTGGGATGCTCATCTAGGCAATACCAAGCCACAAAGGGATACGTACATGGATAACTGGTAAGTATTGGATGGGATCGCCTAATGAATATAATTACACAACAAAAAAAACCTCTGCAATTGGAATATAAAGTGATGCAATATATCTACACAACTACACTTACATATCACTTACATTATATGTATATATAATTATATAATATTATATGTATGTATACATATGTTATAAAACCGGAAAAAGACGGTCTACACATTCTGTAACCAATGTTGGTTTACTCCGCAACTTCACAAGTTTCTCCGGTGAAATTTGCCACCTGCACTAGCACTCCTGGCAATGAACAAATCCCACATTCCTTACCGGTGCTAAACGTAGGGAATGGATGGGTTGCTGGGGGAATGGGATGATTATTACTAGTGATTATGGATCATTCCCGAAAATTCCCTGCCAAGCACCAGTAAGAAAAAGGATCAGTTTCTTTTTGCAGCATAATTTTACCATGGTAAAATGTAAAACACCTCAGTTTCCCACATACCCTATGGTAAACTAACACAGCTATGGCAAAATCACCATTTTTGAAAGGCACATCATCTATAGATATCTATAATTGTAGATGGTCCATTTGACAAAGCTGTGTTAGTTTGCTGAGGGGGAACTGGAGGTACATCCATGAACTTCTCTATCAAACCAAAACCAAAAGCCGGCACCTTCTTGGCTCCCCCCACGCTGGAACCAGACCTCGCAGCAGCCTTCGAAACGGTTGTTTCACAGTTAAGTTTGGTACCCGAAAATCTGGGGTTGTCTGAAAATAGGGTACCACATGGTACCACCCAAGTTCCTGTGGTTTATCATGATTTTATTCCATTGACTTTGCAACTTTTTGGGTATCCCCCCATTTTCCGGCGGACCCATCAAAAACACTTCCGCGGATGTGGGTACCACTGACAGAGTTCCTTTTTTATATAGTGGTGCATAGAACATCACATAACATCACATATCGATAGATGGTCTATGATGGTCATCCGTTCCATTAATTGGGAATACTTATAATGCTTGCATACATCCCCATTGAAGGATTCATAAGCATCCACCAATACGGGTATTATATATATATATATATTACTGGAATCCAACTTTTGACCGCGGCATTTTGATGACTATGCAGCCTATGCACATTCAGTCAAAAAGAATCTGGCTGGTGGTTCCATGCTGGCTATGTCAGCTGAATCATGTTCAATTCCAACTCTTGCTGGTCGTGTCCAACTGTATCCCCATTGTTACATCGCGTTGTCTCCATAGGTTTGACATCCTGAGAAACCATTTCACACATGTCCGACATGGCTAGGGATGCGCGTTCCACCACTTCTGAGCACACCTTGATGTAACTGACAGGATCGTCCAAGCCTTTCCGGACAGAAAGGAGACAAGTAGATCGTGTTGGTGGGTGGTGCTGCTAGCGGTGATCATGACCCTCTGGCAATCCAACATGGTCGCGGAATAGTTCCTATCTTTAACAGGAAAAACTTGCCACCGCACGACCTCAGGTGTTGTCATACTATGAAAGTAGAGGATTAGCTTCAGTAGTAGTATTACCCGCGACACGATATTTGGGACGACTGCATGCAATAAACTTGTCTACAGTTGGGTATGGGTGCTCAATGACATCGTCAGGATACTTTTTCACTGTGACTGTCACATGATTGATGGGAGGCATGACTTGACTCACAGCTGAGACGATCAGTCTTGTGGTTTGCGAATCCTTGCTAAAAGTTGAACTTCCAATTTTCATAGGATATGTTTCGGCCCCATCATGCAGCATCCCGTCCCTCGAAAAAGCAACAACTTCTCCTTGTCAGGCCCTGTCTTGACCAGCTTCTGGGCTGGACCAAGCGAAATTATTGAAAACAAAACGACAAGCCATTGAAATCCATTGAACCATGTTTCCCTGTATAACCCCTAAAACCATGCGGATATATTCTATTTGGATCTATTTGGATAAACAAGATTACATCATATTACTAATATTACATGAATATCTTGTATCCCCAAGGCCTAATTTAACAGGCGTTTTTTTTTTCGACTGTTTCCCCTACGAAACTGGGGCCCTGTCCGGCTCCCATCACCACGGGGGGCCGTTTCCACCGCCGACACCTAGGCCGTGCTCCTGCATCTCGTGCAAGACACGAGCCACCTGGACGGACGAGGCAGTTTCTTCCAGCGGATGAAACGACCAAAAAAATGGCCTTATTATATATATATATAGAAAGGGATTTGATGAGGATGAAATGGAACATAACAATAAGATTGGGAAGGGTCGAAAACTATACTAGTATTATTTACCATGAATATAAATATGAAGATAAATCTAGCTAAACCAGCTAGAATCCAGTTGAAACCAGGAGGGAAGGGGTGTGTATCTTTCAAAATTGGGGCATGGTCTTGATGTCTTCAATCTTGAACACCCACAATGGTCTCCAAATGGGGAGTCCGGGAGAGTCATACAACAGAACACCGGGACATGTTCACCGCGCCAGGAAATTGATGCCAGTCATGACGCCCGCATTTCATTGAGCCCATCGCACGTTTCGGCGGCAGACATTTCAATGCCTCCGCAACCTGACTCGGGCAAAAACAACTCGCAACAACAACCTGCTTTCCAATTTTCCAATTATCATGAATATATTATATATAATATATCATGAAACAACTTTCCTTATTCAAATTAATTCAAATTGACCTTATTAACTCTTGGGTAATTTTAGCCTGTCAGAAACACCCAGCTGTTCTGACACTTCCATGGCTTCGATAGGGAGTTTACATGGAGTCAAACAGGAACAACATGGAACTGTATTTTCAGGTTTCAGCTGGGGTTATCTTATAATCCCAAATAGACTGATAAACCTATGGGGCAAAACAATATAACCGTTAAGCACCTGCGGCAGCAGCGCTTTTTACTGAGCCGCAACAG
>Ga0126342_10007113_pt1 | contig 19930 bp, 27 predicted proteins | sample Cyp1metagenome_FD_92528 | JGI IMG/M metagenome (GOLD analysis project Ga0126342, IMG submission 92528) | Coral microbial communities from Lord Howe Island, Old Settlement Bay, Australia - Cyphastrea 1 metagenome | ecosystem: Host-associated > Invertebrates > Cnidaria > Coral ... | reverse complement strand
TTTTGCTCAATGGGAGATATGCCCAGGGGTCGGCGGCAGGGGGCGGAGCCCTTTAATAAGTGGATCATGATCAACGGATATCAACTGCATTGATGGTCCCACTATGTCCCACTCGATCCATTGAGGTTCCAACTCGGTGCCTTCGATTGTAAGCATCGGTACTTTGGCCGGTGGTAAACGCATAGAGCTGCCTGTGCCAACGGTAGACCAACATAAACCAACTCTGCCAACTGTGCTGAAAGACAGTGAAAAATGGCGAAAGTGCACTCATCCGGACGGTCCCCGCCTCAACAACCTCTCTGTGCGGTTCTTGATGGGCTTGGTCGCCAAGCGCATCTGTAAAATCACGGGATACAGGATAGATAAGATAGGTTTGCTGTGGCGTCTGTGCGGATTTCAATGGAGAAAGAGAGCGAAGGCCAAGAATCCAAAATCCATGTTGCACATTTTTGCACGGGATACTTTCGTGGAATCTCATGATTCTCATGACTGGAGATGACTGGAACCTGTTTTGCGCCGGAGTTCTGCTATCCCGGCCTCGCAGCCTGGGCATAGCTCCTTGTGCCAATTGGGAAAGGCTTTGTTCTTCGATCCTTGGAGCTGGCTATGAGTGTACTGATCAGTGCCCGACATAAGAATTCCTAAAGTTTCCGGAAACATCTCGAAATGAGATGTGTCTATATTTCTAGACCTGATATATAGATGTATATTCTTACTATAGATGTATATCTTACATATCTTACTATGATGTACTATGTATAGTTCGTCCATCTGATTTTGGGAATATCAAACAATTTGAAGTAGTGCGTGTCACAACAAAGCGTCCCGCGGATTATCGCGAGATGCAGCAAACAAAAACCGTCCAACGTCTTCCAACATCCTATGGAAGGTGACCACTCAACTACCGTTGCCGAGAAAGATGAGAAAGGCTGAGAGCGGTTTCTCCATCACCACATCATCAATCTGGAAAGCCTTTCGACCATCATCGACCATCTAAAGTCTTCTAAAGTCAAGTCTCCGGAATATTCCCAGGAGTCTTCTTGCTGATACTGGCACAAGAAATGTTCGCCTGGTGCCACAGGAAACTGCCATGGCTTTTAATCGTGTTGTCGAATCTAGTCATGGCAAAAGGCGCCTGGAGGCATACTCACTCGTCGAGGAAGCGGATGATGAGACTCATCTTGTACCTCAGAGCCCCCCCGCCCTGTCCCTGGGTGCAGAAACCCTGCGCTTTGAAGAACAATCAAGAAGCGGCCAATATGAAGCAGAACGTGGCAATAATACTTCTCCCGTAAAATTCCTGAGCTTCCTTACAAGTGTCCAGAATTGTTCAGAATTGTTCAGCTTCTCTCGAATTCTCGAGAAAACGAAAAAACGAAGATGACGAGAGTTCCTGCTCCTAGTCGGACTGACGCCACCTGACGCCACCTGACGCCACCTGACGCCACCTGACATGACGCCTGACACCAAGCCACGGGTGGCTCTGCAGTCAAAGCTTCAATCACCTGGAAATCGACAAAATCCAAATTTCAACCCGCACGGCATGCGGGGCATGCGGCCATATCTGGAGCATGGAAGAAATATGGAATTTCATGAGATTTCATGAGATCTCTCTGTTGAGTTCGTGGAAAAATAGCCAATCTCATCCAATCTCTTCAGAAATTTGTGAAATTTTGTGAATCTGTTTGCAGTTGCCTCCTCTCCAGCTTTTGGGGCAAGTCCGAGGATGGAAATCCATTTCCTCAGAACCATGGTAACCATCGCCCATGGTGCCATGGTGCCCATGGTGCCCATCAGCGCTCTCCGTCGTGCCACGTCGTGTGTCGTGTCACATGATCGTTTTTTCATCCAGGCCACTGAAGCCCATCTGATGGAGATTGAATCATCTCCTGTGCACTTTTTGTGATGCCAAGAGACTGTACTTGGTTGACGAACAAGCAATCAATCCTATCAATCCTATCAATCCGATCATAACATATCATAACCATGTTTAATGTCTTTTAATGTCATCATTGACTACAAATGTACGTATGATAGGATGATGTGTCCCATGTCCCAAGCCTTTGCCAGATTTGAGGCCCAGCTCCCATGAATCCTGGGCGCAAAACGATGCATCCAGTGGTGAGATGACAAAATGATGACATATACAGTGATTACTCCTATATCATCATATATTATTCATATGATATCCATATAGTATCCATATAGTATCCATATATTATGGATTATTATAGTATACTAGGGAGTGGTTTGGACACATAGGGACAACATAGAGGCAACATAAAGTAGCCACGTGTCCCATCCTGCTGTGTCTGCCATGCGTACCATCCCGGAAGTCGAAAGTCTCAAAGCTCCCGACGTATCTTCCGTGACGTGCCGCAAGAGGTCGGAGGCTGCTTGAGGGCTGTGATTCGCCACCTCTCCACTTGGCTACCAGCTGTGCCAGCTGCCATCAGATGCCATCAGCCCACGACACCCATGCCTTCAGAAGGTCGCTGAAACCACGCCCAGTGAGGTGAAAAAGTTTGTGATGTGGAAATCCTCAGAGTCTGACACTTTGACAAATCTGTGAACATCTCAAGATTGGATTCAAAGTCAAAATGCAATCAGCATAGATCATATCAAATAATGTCAAACATAGATAGGTTGATTATGGAATACTATGGATATATCATGTCATCGAAGTCATACTCAGTCATATGTGCCTAAACCAAGTGGCTCCCACCCTCCATCGCTGCATCAAGGGGAGTGCGGTTGGATGCGTCCTGCAAAGTCTCCCGCGCTGATGGATCCACGCATGTACGATCATGCAAACACAGATGGTATCAGATGGAGTAGAGTAGATATATTGATATATACATGTTTCTCTTCAGTGAGCATATTCCTGCACTAAATGTTCCAGTCAGTTGCAAGACATCGCAAGACCATGTCACCATGTCACCATGTCCTTTTGTTCCAAATTTGCTTCGCTTCTCACCAATAGACGGCAATTCCGATATCCTTGTCCAGTGGGACAGTGGGACAATTCAAGTGTGGCAGCTCGGATTTGATCGATTTGATGCTTGAGACTGTCTATGCAACCCACCTCCTTGTGCAGCAGCGATGTGTAAAGGTGTCAGCATGTGAAGGTTGATTGCATTTACCTCGGGTTCCACCATGCGATCAACGATATCAAGCTATACAAATTATACAAAGTAGCCATGGAAGAATTGGAACGACATGGAACGACTTGATCCTTGGCAACATACCCTCGCATAGAAAGCCAAAGTGCATTGGCACCATATGCCAGAAGACACTCCACCGCGCCAAACTTGGTGCAGTTGGTGCAGTTGGTGCAGTTGGGGCTGGGCGATTTGTTGAAACATTGAAACGCAGAAACATCAGAAACGTCAGAAACGTCAAGCCTGGAAACATCTGACATTTGTGCTGTACGCCTGCACCCTTTTCCAAGCTGATGCTACAAGTCCACTTGCTACAAAACAGTGAAGCCACTTGAGCCACTTGAGCCAGTTGAGCCACTTGACTCCTGCCGCTTTGGCATGTTTACGCCTAGTTTACACCTAGAACTCAGAAGCGCGCTCCAGAACAGCTGGGAATCCCAGCCTGGTTGAAAAAGCAGGCCTCGTGCAGCGCCGTGTAATTCTCCTGTTCCAATGCTCGAAATTGGAAATTTGCATGGAATCAATGCCATGATCCAAAATGAAGTGTCCATTTTAGTGGCATGGCAAGATATGGCAAGCTTAGCAGCTTTCCATTTGCCTTAAGTTCCTGCGAAATTGTGCTTTTGAAGGGAGGATTCTCATCGTGGGTTGGGCGAGCCACTCATTCTGGCCGTTGAAGTTCGAACGAACAAGTTCTTGTGCGTGCTAGCATCCAGCAAAGAATCTTCAGAATCTTCTAATATTTAGTCAGAGGGTTTTGGTGTCCTTCTAATTGCGGCACTCTTTCAACATTTTACACCCAGACTTTGGGCTCTTGAAGTAATTTCGAACCAGAGCTTGTGCGGCATTGTGCAGGCAAAACATTGACCTAAAAGATCCTTGGGGAGAAATGGGGAGAACAAAACAACCAAAAGTCGGCAAAGTCCCCACGACATCCTACGACAGAACTGAAACAAAGCATTCAGAATGCCACGTGGCTGCCACAGAATGTACAGAATGTAACAGTTCTTCCGAACACTTTTCAAATTATGTCAGATTGCACATATTGCACTCCTTGTGCTGGTAGCGCGTTTTCACATCGACGTCCACACTTGCCTGACACGGGTCCATGTCCAACGGCACAACGATACACTGAGAAGTGCTGAGCACTGGATCTCACAGAACACCACAGAACGCCTGCAAAAGCATTTCGATAAATTCGACGTTGCCACGTCCCGCGGCCAAATGAAGCGCTTGGAAATGGCCTCCCACAGTCAACTATATTCAACTATATTCAACTATATTCAACTATATTCAACTCTCAGTTTATGCATGTTTATGCCAACTTATGATAACTTGTGTCAATTTCTGTAAACTTCCATCCCAGCCCCTCTTGCAAAAAAGGGATGGAGTCATCGGAAGAGAGTGTGCATAGACTTGCACTGTACATTCAAAGTCAACTGGAATTGCCACTTCAAGATGAATCATTCTGAAATGTTTTGAAATAAGTTCGAAACATATAATTGTTTGTTTTGCTAGCAGGTTAGTTGCCAAGTCGCCTATTCTTCGGTCTCTTCTAAATATACCTCAGCTGTTGTTCGTGGTTCAACCTTTGAAACTGATTGCCAGCTAGAAAGTTGCAAGGCAAAGGCGTTTCGGCAGCATCTTGCTGTTCCACTCCATGGCTACGTAAAATAAAGGCAAACAACGATTTTCCAAATAGATCCAACTAGCCTTTTCTTATCTGTTCTTTAGTTATCTTTAGTTGTTCAAAAAAAATGAAACAACGCCTGACCTTCTTGACTGCACGTGGGGAGCTCGACAAGTAACACTCGGAGGTCAGCCATTGAGTATCAAGATCCAAGTCGTCTTCATCCACGTTGATCAGTTCATACACTTCTTCGTTCACAACTTGATGGCCTCGGATGGTGCTCGGATGAAAAGCAGGTAGAGTCAGGTAGAGCAGGTAGGGGGAATGATTCAGAATGATGGAATGAAAAATTCCAAGGGATGTAACTTGCTTCAAGTCCTCCTGTTGAGATCAGGAGATCAATTGGAGAAAAAGAAACAGAAAGGCAGAGCTTCAGCATGGTTCAGCTAAGCTTCGGCGTGCCACTGCCAGCACGTGCAGGGCATTCCCACGGATGTTTCGTGCCTCAAAGACCACATCCAGCAACAGCAATGGGCAAGCTACAAACGCCGATACTTTTTGGAGTTTGCTCGAGGCAGTCTGTCTAGTGGCTCGAACCATGACAATCAGCTTTATCAGCTTTCTCGATTCTGCTGGCATAGGCTGCATAGGCTTGCAGGATTCTATCGACATGTCAGCAATGTGGAGATTTGATGAGATTTGCAGACGTACACAACACGCTGTTTGAAGTGTGTTCCCACAACAATACATCTCATGTCTCTCAAGTCTGACCTTCCCAAAATAGCCGAAACTGATCGAAACTGCCTTGTACCAGAAGGAATAGGTTTGCTGCTTGAAGAAGCAAAGGACCAGCCTAAAGACTTGTGACTTTGATTGTGGAATTCACAGCTCTCTGAATCTGCAAAGATCGTTGCAAAAAGCGAAGCCCAACCTGGCTTTGTCCCGACTTTCCTGGACCTCCGCTGGACAAAGTCAGAAAATAGAATCCTTCAGAATCTTCAGATTTTCATATTACTGAATATTGACAATATGATGTCATATAAATGTCGTAGCTTTTCCATAGCTTTTCCGGCCAAGAGATCGCTCCGAAGAAATATCAAGGTGCCTTCTGGATCAGCAGCACACCATTTGCACCAAACTCTTGTGCCACGATGCGGCCTTAGCGTCTCAAACAACACCAGCTCAACTCATGGACTCACAGAATCCAAGGAATGATATGGAGCATGGCAATCACTTGAATACAACATATTATAACTATAACTATAACATATACTATAGCTATATCATACTATATCTATATCTGTATAGCCTTTCTTTAGCCTATCTACAGCTATACTACAGCTATAGCTGTCCATAGCTCATCACTCCGAGGTGTCATGGAGGTGCACTTCGACGGAGGTGAGCCACACGCTCGCTCCATTGCCATCCAAGGAGGTGTCGATGTTCTCGGCACTGCCAGCACTGAAGCCCTGGACGGGGCTGAGGGGAATGTCGGACTGCATGGAGAAACATGGAGAAACATGGAAAAACATGGAGAAATATGGAAAAAAAGTGAAAAACACATGGAAAATGTGGAGAAATTGAAAGATCTTCAAACACCAAGCAGAACTCCTCACAAGTTCAGCATGATGTAAATGGCGCACGGCTGAGGCATCGACATCAACTTCAGCGTCCAAAGTCCTCAGGAGGTTCCAGCCGCCTCAGAATGCAAAAATGCCACATGAAGAGATTGGTCACGCATCCAACCAAAAAGGAAAGAGAAGATTGGTTTCAAAAAAAACATTGCTCGCATGGGTGATATATGTATGTAACGTATAGTATATTCTACTTTGGCGTTCCATCAATGATACACTCTAAAAAAAAACACGTAAAAAGCTGCAAGGTCCATCACTGTGATTCTTGACTTGCACAGTGACAGTCTCTTCTGCCTCCCGTTTTCCAAATGACTTGGTGCGCCAACCAATTTGGCAATCTGGATCTGTGTCGACATGCATGACCTCATTATCAAAGTGTTTGGCAATTGTGGATCTTGTGGATCTTGTGGATCTTGTGGTGTGCAGGCACCAGGTATCATCACTGTCATCATTTCCATGATGATTTCAAACATATCCACCGCGATGGTGGCACCTCAGTGCTCGGGTGAGGTGGGTTGCCAGGAAACGTGTCGTCCAGCAAAACGGCCTCGCGAAAGCACACTGGGCTGAAAGATACTAAAAATACTCGAAGTATACTCGAAGTACTCCGGGCACACTTTCAGATCTTTCAGATCTTTCAGATCTTTCAGATCTTTCAGAACAGATCACTGGGATCAGTGTCAGTCCTTGTTGGCATCCTGAGGGTCTCCTGAGCAAACAAAAATGTTGCCTCAAGCTTCGATATGCTACAGCATGCTACAGCTACGAGTACCCATAGACCAATCATGACCAATCTGCAAGTCGTATGCAGATAAGGAGCGAAGATAAAGACCAAGCCTTGGATAAATACTTTTGCACACAAAACAAGATTGGACGAGCTAGAGTCAAGAGTCAAAATCAACCATTTCGAAAAGCGCGGCGAGCTTAGAATCAAGCAACAGAAAGGAAAAATGCAGCCGTCAAACTAATTCAATTTCATATGCACAGTGTTCCATGTGATTGCTCTGACGGTACCCACAAACAGTAAACATTGAGATCGTAGACATCATCCAAGACGCTTGTGTTCTGGAGAAATGGTGACAGGGACTTTCACGATATAACCGAACAGTCCATGCTCAGCACCTGAAAGTGGCACTTAGTGAAAGCACTGTTAGTGAAGCAAAATCTCACATCAAGCTCGACCAAAAATCCGATTGCGCCAAACTAAGTCGCTCGCCACTCTCCACCCTTGATTGGTGATTGGTGCAGCATGGTGCAGCATGGTGCAGCATTACAACTTGTTGCTTCTCAAAACATCTCAAAACGTTGGTGAACATCAAAAGCGTCAGATCCACTTGCTGGCAAGCATCCTCATCTGAATGTCCTGGATTCTGGATGCACATTCCACATCAATGTCACATCTATGAGCCTATGACCACAGGCCAAAAAACCGGCACAAGTGGAGTAAGTGGAGTCACTCCTGCAAGGCTGACTCCACATATCTCTCATCCTGAAGGTCGATGGCCAAATGGCCCTCGCCTGAAGAGCTTGGAAAAGAACGCAGCATCATCATCATCACTGGGAAATGAGGAATTCGATGGAATTTCAATGGAAATCAAAGGAATTCAGGATACATTCAGGAATTCCTACAAGAAACTTCAAGAAACTATAAGAAATCTTTGAATCTTTTCGAGAATCGGCCTCCTTCCTCATGCCTGAGAGGATCCGATGACCATCTCCGGCCTCTTCGGTCACAATTTCCGTCAAACAAAACGTGTCAAAGACATGGAATGTGGACATTGTGGAATGTGGACATGTGTCAAAGTCAAAGAAAATGAAAAGAAAATGTGGAAATGTAGAAATGACAAGACCTGTCAAGGTTTTCAGTGACCTCGATGGTATCTCGCCACGCCATGCCACCATGCCATGGCAACCGGCGTCTGCGCGGTCTCTGCGCTGTGTCTCTGGGAAAAGATTGCAGATGATTGCAGGAGTTCTCTCTCTCTCTCTCTCTCTATCTCTCTCTCTCTCTGTGCTCTCTCTTTTTCTTCTGGCAATCCTGGAACTCCAAGGCCAAAATTCCCAGATGGCTGGAAAAATGCTGCTCTGAGTGTTTGCTTAGTCTGAAGTTTAATGGAAGTGGAGCGCCGTTGTTTCAACTGTGTTCATGCTGTTGTTTTCCCAAAGAATCTATATAGAATATCATAGAACCATATAGAAATATATAGAACCTCATGATTTATCAGGGTGAAATATGTGAAATCCAAATGGCTTCGGAAGTTCAACTGCAAACGTTGCCATCCCTAGGGTCCCTCTTGTTTGATCTTGTTGCAACTTTGTTTGCGTGTTCGTCTTCGTGTTCGTCTTCGTGTCCAGCGTCTGCGAGTTGCAGATGCCTGCTCCGCCAAACGTCGCTTTGCAGCTTCCGCATTTTGGGCGGGTACCTTCCAATCGAAACCACAAAAACCAAAAAACTACGGACAAAGTCACAGGCAGCTGAAAATGTCTGCAATGTCCATCTTTGCAGACTCTCCAGATCTGAATCCGCACCTGGTGGCCACCAGGTGCAAAAGCCACCAAGTTGCTAGCCTGCATTGAAGACTGGACAGGTTATGACAGGCTATGACAGGCTATTGCCAAAGTGCTCATGGATGCCAAATATGCCAATGATTGGGATGTCCAGAGTCCATGGATCAAAATGGTGGTCAGCTCCCAAGCTGCGGAAACATCTCCAGGCCTGGCTACCTCAGAAATCTTTGAGAACTCACTTCGTGTCACGTCATGTCACGTCGTGTCACGTCTTGTTTGAGCTCTTAGATCGAACTCACTGTCTGATCAACGTTTAAGGCTCCCCCGCACCTTAGTTTTCAATGAAGGATTTACATCTTGGTCCGACACTCACGGGCGGTGACGGTTGTCGCTGTGGCGAGCGAGACCTGCACCGGTTCAAATCGTGACCGGTGAGAACGATGTGAAAGATGATGAAAAATGATGAAAAATTATGAAAGATGTTTTCACGGTGAGCTTTGGATCAACGGTTTCAGCTCAACGTGCTGCCCAAACTCACCAATTTCTACACCGACCGAGCCTGTCTTCGTTGGGCATGCCCAGTTGACCCAATGGCCCCAAACCCAACCTCGGCCGTGCACCCGGCGCGCCCTTGCACTTTTTACGAGTACCATGGATGGAGCATGATAGCAGCTGATAGCAGACTGTCAAAACAAAACCAAAAACCATCGCCTGTCTACACAAGTACCTGTCTACCATCGCCTGATGCTTCGCCGGGACACTTGGAGGCCATCATCAAACGGCGCCGTTGATCCATAGTGACGCCCATGCCCCTTGCACACAAAACGCATCATGACGCATCTGTGAACGAACCATGAAAATCAAAACAAAGCTGGCAATGTCAAACACCGTGAGCTTGGACTGGATTAATAAAGTTTAAAATGTTTAAAATGTTTAAATTATCTTGAAATCGCAACGGTGCTCCCAGTGGGTGCAAAAACGTTTGTCCACCCCGCAGCATCCAACCTGAGCTTCTCTTCGGTCTCAGTCATGGCTGGCAGATTGGATATGCACCTCATGCAAAATATGACAACATGCCTGCAAAATCCTGCAAACATGACATGAAAAATTGATAAAAATTGCCTCTAAAGCCTCTTTTTTGAGGCGAATCTTAGGGAAACGGGCAGGTCTACCACATTTCAGGCTTGTTACAACGGATTTACGACGTATTGCAAATGTTTTTCCCATCTTCCAAGTCTCAAGCATCGGAACATATCGGAACTAAGGCCTCCACAAACGGTCGATATGGCGTCGTGAAATAAAACGAACAATCTTGGTGTGTCTTAGATTGTCTTAGTGGCCTGTTCTGTGTAGCTCTAATTGACACTGCGCCGACCTACCTTGGGACCTTGATCAGGTACTGATGATGATGTGGGTAAAACATGGTAAAACATGGTAAATCATGACAGTTTAGATACCGTGAGCTGAGTCAACTGAGGGCGAATCGGAGTCAACTAGTACTGTGTCTGTGAGGCTCTGATACCGGTACAGCTAGACGGACAGCAAAGAGATGACTGTGCCTGGAATTTCCTCGATACAAGTAGATACGCCATGATACGCCTTTGCATTGGTTTTTTAATTGGCCATGGCTGGGCCTGTTGATTTCTGTGTTGTGTTTGAGATAGGCCGGTCGAAAAACCAACAAGTTTGGGCCAATGGCTGTGCAAAATTCAGTCAGCACAGGAGGACTGAGCAAAATAATGCAAATGACTACAACACCACCTGTAAACTACAGGCTTGAGTCGGGGGAAGAACAAATAATCGAAAACAAACTTTGAGGGTTACCAACTTTGGGGTCAACGAAAAAGAAAACAAACATCCCTACTACCACAGCAACGAGAAGTCTTGTTCCCAAGGCACTGCTTCATTTGTGTCGCTTGGGTTTGGAGAACTTGCCCTTGACGCTCTTGACGCTCTTGGCATTCTTGGTGCCAGTTCTGGGTCAGGACAAACTTTGACATCGTGGTTTTCTTGACAATTCGTGACAATTCTTAACAATTCTTAACAATTCTTGACATATCTTGACTACAAACTCACTCAAGACCTGGCGCTTTTTGGCACATTTTTACATTTCTACCTGGTCTAGCTGCGACACCGTGAGCATCTACACATATCTACACCATGACACGAGATTGCCAAATCACGCAGCTCGCACTGCTCGCACCTCTTCTGTTCTTTCAGTTTGTCTTTAACTGCAGACCTCGGGTGCACACAGCTGCGCTGAACTCGGAAGTGTCATCGCCACTCAGGGCACTGGGAAGGACAAGACAAGTCTTAGCGGAAGCAGGCAATCTTCCTGACCTCTCCATCCCCAGATTGAGAAAATTTGAGAAAGCTTGATCAACTTGGCGCAGTCAAGGAGCGCTGGAGTCTTCGTCTGTTTCTGTTTCACCTTTTGCTTCACCTACGCACCGAATCGAAGCTTCGGCTGACCAGAGCCCTTAATGACCGAGGATTGATGCCAAACTCAAACTCAAATGGCCTCCTCCTCTTTTTGCAACCTGAAGTTGGAAGATTTGGAAGTGAATGCTGAAGAAATTGGATGCCAGATGCCAGATGCCAGAAACCAAACAGAACCAGGCACGAACTGGGACACACAACTTGATCTTACACATCCATACGCTACAAGTCGCTACAAGTCGCTACAAGTGTTAGGTCTGCTAGGTACTTAGTCTCGATGCGGCCAGGTCACTTAATGCTGTTTTTCAGGTGCTGCTCCAGTGCTTCAAACGGATCATTCTTAAAGGCCTCCACCAGGCTTTTAGCTCAACAACTGTCACCGCTTATCCTAACCTTCACCTTTCAGCTGGTGATTTTTATCTGGTGACATCTGTGGATCAGCTGAGTCATCCAAGATATCCAAGGGACGTCGAAGTTGAGCACGTTCTGGAAGTGCTTCATCTCACGCTGGTCCTTGGCCGCCTGAACCTGAGTTCCCAGAGAAGTTGTGAAACTGAACTTCACTGAACTGGTCTTTGGTTTGATAAACAAGATGAATAGATTAAATAGATTGAATAGATTGAATACTGTAGATTGAATAAATGGAAGATACTGGATGTTGAATGAGTTGGGAAAGAAATGTGAAAGGATGGAAGATCAGTAAAAGAATACGACATCGAAAGCTCAGGACTTTCAGATACTTTCAGCATCTTGGAGCCATGTGACCTTACGACCCGGCCGCTTCAGCGAGTGCTGCACGTGGCTGGAGGTTTCGAGTGCCTGCCACTGATTGAAACATCGTGTTTTTCAGCGTCAAATGTGAAGTGAACGATGCGGAGAGTCAACCTGAGTGTCATGTCCAATGTCCAAATGTCCAATGTCCAAGTCTAGGACCATCCGCAGGCTTAGATTATCTTAGATTACACCATTAGAGATCCTGAATGAACAGGGTCAGCAACTTAGACTTGTCTCTAAAATTGATGACTCTTTCGGAAAAGGATTAACACTGCAGTAGAAAGCATACACATGCGAGATGGGGTGGCGACAAGCTGACAAAGCTGACAAGCTGAGAAAGTCAGACAGGAAGGGCAGGGCAATGTCAGGGCAACAGGCATTTCACAAATTTTAACAATGCAGTTCTCATTTGAAGGGACTCAAAGAACATGTGGAACGATTGAGTGTTCTTAGCTGTCGCTTCAAGGCCTGGACGTTGACAGGATACGACACTGGCTGTCATAAACAGGCAACGGCAAGATCACAAGAGTTAGTCATATGAGATTCAATATAAGTATGATATTAAATATATGATATGTGACATTCATAATATTCATAAACAATATAAACATCAAATCGGAAATTTCGGAAATTTCAGATTTTTCGCCTCTTCCAGGCCATCTGTGAGGCCCGACAAATCCAAGCCACTCTTGGCCTCGACAGAAACTGAAAATCTGGCTATCAGATCTGTAAGCATATAGTGATTTTATAGTGATTTAATATAGGAATTAAGATGAATTAAGTGACTTAATATAGTGATACAGATTGATATGATCTGCTTGAAAATGATGATATTGAAGAAAACTGCACCGAAGACTATAGCAAGGGTTCACCGTATTTCACGGCCCAATAGGGCTGCCACCTCATCTTGAGCCTGTACCTGTCGAATGACACATCAGCACAGTGAAAAATAAAATTGAACCATACGGTAATTGCCGATCTGTATGGTGCTATCTGGCAAGTGAGTACTGTACTGATTCGATTTAGTCCTCTCTGCATCTCGCAGTTTCCGTGCCATCCCTTGTTCAAGTCCATTCCTTCCAGTTCAGAATCCCTTCACAAAAGATTCACAAAAGTCGCAACGCTGCGCCCCACCACTTTGGCCAACTCGAACTTCCGCAGGAAATTCTCCCGGCCTCGGGCAGAGATCTGTTTGATCTCAGAGCAGCTTTAAAAACAGTTGCAAATTTTCATTAAAATCCATCAGTTGCTAGGAGAATCAAACCAATACCAGAAAACAAGATGATAATGGCTAAGTATGGCCAAGTAGTACAGATTGGATGCATCCTTTTATTGATTGATCATCACCAAACACAACGACACTGTGCACGTTGCATACTCATGAAAGCCCCAAACGCTGCAGTCGTTTCCGCTGACCACGTGAAAGGCCATTGTCTTTGACCTGATGGTCTTTGCCGATGGAACAAGTTACATCAAGTTGCAATTTGCCCTCAATGCATCTGCGTTGTATTTGACATGGTCCAGCACTCTCAAGCAATCCGAAGGCTCTCAATTTATCGTTGAAACTCAACAAGATACATCGAGATACAACATATTTCGTTTGTCAAAAAATGCAGCCAGCCATCATGCCGTTCAACTTTCCCTTCTCCGCTCTGTGCATCACTTTGGCCCAGGCTGCTTTCACGGCTTTTCTTTTGGCTGGTTCTTCCTACATGGGAAACAATCGCCCTGAGGATGTTTCAACAGCACTGGATGGGCCTCCAGATCGCTGTCCGGGACAGGCACATCTTCAGGCCCTCAGCCCAAATAGCCCAGTCCAACTGTCCGGATATGTCACAGTTACACAGTTTGACTGCAATCCACTGTGGTCCCCGACGAAGCTTGCTCGCCTGAACTACCAGTAGGCAGGAGTCCAACATAATGGGGGGCACCACACTCAAAGAATCAAACTGGATTAGTTCATGAGTTAAAGATGAGTTAAAGTTAAATAAGGGCTGAAGATGGGGTCAGGGACTGCCTGCGGATGTTGCCTTGTGAAGTGATGCAAATTCTGGGCCCTGCCTTGTTATTTCCGGAGCCTTTCCGGCTGGTTTTCTTGGTCAAGGTCTTCCGCACCTTGCCATGACGCAGAAAGAAACTCCACGAAACTCCATTCACGTTTGATCAGAACAGCGCATAGCGCATAGAGTTTGAAAAACGTTGAATTCATCAGAATCATTGAAGTTTGAATTTCTAAGGTCCGGGAATCTTACCTGGCACAAAATAACCGAAAGAAATTCACGGCCTTCCTGAAGGTATATAATGCGCGGGTTTTCTTGTCGATGCGACAAGACTTAAGATCTTTGGAGCGGAGTTTGGTTCACCGCACTTCACTGATTGCAAGGAACTCTAAAAACCATGCAATTGTCGGACTTATAGGAGTTATAGACTCTCCATAAACTCTCCAGGTGTTGTCTGGTTCCTCTTGCCAGATTTTTGCACTCAGTGAATCACGTCCTACAAGTGGGCGCGCAGCTGTGCAGCACCCCTGCATGTTCTTCGAGCGGCATTCGAAAACAGTTAGTTCTCAGAGTTTTCCGACAATAAAACGTCCATTGCGAGACTGAAATCTTGCCTTTGAGCATATCAATATGATTGTCAATATGTATGATGTATCAATGCCACACCTCAAGAAGCGGTTGAAAAGTCGCGTCCAAAAACGCCGAGGAAACGCCATTGGCAATTCCTCACTGCTCGTCCTCCTCCTCTTCTTCTCCCAAATCCTGCTAAACTAGCAGGCCATAAAACGACATTGCGCGTGCGCGCCCATCATCTTTCAAGACCCCAAACATCAGCACATCACCGTATGAAATATACCATACCAATAATAGGTATGCGCAAGTAGTTCCCGGGCAAGTCGGGGGCGGAAATTTCAAAATTGAAACGCTTATAGCCTATAGAGCGGAACAAAGACTGTGCCTGTAAGTTGCTGCCAGGCCTTCTACTTCGCAGCAACAAGCTCTTGAATTGTCAATCTGATGCCATGTTATTGAATGTTGAATCTTTTCTCATTTCATCTGATCTCATCGCATCGCAGCTTCACTTGGAAATTGTTCATTGCATCCCATTGTCACCGCAGTCTGTATCATCCCATCTCATCAACTCATCTCCTCTCATGTCTTCTCAGCTTTTTCACCTCATCTCATCTCATCCCATCTCAAGTCTCCTCTCCCTTTTTCGTCACCTGAGCTTTTCTCAGATTTTCGCAGCTCTTATCAACTCTTCTCAGCTCGCCGCAGCTCATGTCAGCTCATCCTATGTTTTCTCATCTCTTCTCTCCTTTTCTCACATCTTCTAAGCTCTTCTCACGTCTCCTCAGCTGATCTCAGCTCTTGTCAGCTCGTCTCACCTCATCTCAGCTCTCCTCAGCGCACTCTCAAATCATATCGGGTCTCGGCGCCAAAGCAAGCGACCCCCACGCTTTCCACAGAGAAGATTTGACACAGAGAAGAAGCTTTTTACACAGAGACAGGGAAGCTTTTACACACAGAAGCTTTTGCACAGACAAGCCTTTACGCAGAGAAGCTTTACGCAGAGAAGCCCTTACACAGCTTTTACACACAGAAAGCCTTCACACAGAGAAGCCCCTACACAGAAAAGCTTTTGCACAGAGCAAGATTTACACACAGCAAGCCGATCCGAGCATGATCCCAACATAGCCGAGACCGTCTCGCAACCGCCGCACAGCAGACCTTCCCCATCCATCTTCCGAGCACGTATTGTCCTGCGAAACCCAACATGTCGTGCATCCGCCCATGTCAAAAAGCGCATTTTGTTCGTGACTTCCCTCAAAGACTGAAAGTTCAAGATGTGAAAAGGAAGTTTCGTGCGAGACCTCCCTCAAAAAGTGAAAGTTGAAGATGTGAAAACGAAGCTCTCGTGCGAGACTTCCCTCAAAATCTGAAAGTTCAAGATGTGAAAACGAAGCTTTCGTGCGAGACCTCCCTCAAATAGTGGAAGTTACACTACAGCTACAAGTACAACTGCACTACACCACAGCACATCCAGCAGTTGTAGGTCAGGTGGCCACTGCAACCATTGCAGCCACTCCAAAAAACACAGCTCTAACCACTTTTCGTCCATCAGTGGGTTCGCTCTGACAACCATGCGTCACAACAACTCACCTCTCCTATAGTGTCCTATCTTTGAAACTTCCGCCACCGCCTTGCGCAATACTACTGGTATATAATTCAATAACAAAATCGATTAGCGCTGCCAGAAACATAATGCGCTATTTGACATTTTAAGTATGCCCGCCAACGGCAATTTTGTCAACCCTACTCCATTCCCACGCTTGGATCCAACAATGTTCCAGAATCATCGACTTTCACCACCTCAGAATACAAATTGAATCAGCGTTTTGCTTAGAGAGGGGCCCCATGTCTCCACGCAGAACACGGCGCTCCTACACAATTTCGGTTTCAAAATTCTGCATTGATGCTGCGCTCGTTCTGTTGCAGCCAGGAAAAAAATGCTGCCACCGCGCCTTCACCAAGCGATCTGCCAGCCACTGGTATGCCAGGTCGGCCACAGCCGTGTCGTCTGGCACCCAGTGCGGCATCGTGGGCTGGAGGACTTCGATCGGCAGTTGGTTGTCGACCAAATATGTATAGTAGTGGAAGAGCACCGCTGTGAAGCCCTGGCATCGACATTGAACGCTACAAGCAATAGCCCGCGGATGCTGCTGCTCACGCGAATGAAGCTACAGCAATATTTGCCGAATCTGCCGCCCCCCCCCCCGCTTCAGCGACCTCTTGCAACACCGTCTGGCTGGAGGCGGACGCCTCGTGGACATCACTCGTCGCGATGATTATTGCAGCTGAGCGCCATCCCCCCCGAAAGCTTCACAATGCACGCTGAGGCAGCAACAGCGTTGCCGTTGACGGAATGGGCCAGCCGATTTCGATCCTGCCAACACGAACAAAAAGAAAGCGCGATAGCATGCGCGTGGCAAATGCTTTGGCCTTTCGCGAGAGGAAGCTGCACGGCTGGCACGCCTGGCAATTGGAAGAGCCGGCGCAAGCAAAAGAACCAGATGGAAGCAACATGCCGCAAAGCCCCTCTTGTAGAAGCTCTCTATATTAAGTACTTGCTCTGAGGCTGACGCCGTGTTGCCGTTGGCAGCGTGCGCCTTTTGATTCTTTCCCTGCATGAGTGAGGCGTGAGGGCGATAGAATCTAAGAAGACAAACAGATGCATAAATATAACTCAACGTGTGCTACTGCCTTTCATCCCTGTCGCCCGCCTTTCGCGAGAGGAAATCGGACAGCCTTTGTGGTGGGGCGCCACATGCAGCAATCCCAGAAACAAAACTCCGCCCCAGATGCCACAGGGGCAAAAGAAATGCTGAGCCTATATAAAGCAAGACCTCGTTTCTTCTCCGGGGTTGCAGTCAAAGAAAAGCATGGAGTAAAACCCGCATTGTCAAACAGAACTTGGAGCAGGAATTCTATCCCACTGCTGGTGTTTTTGCCCGACGTTATGTAAAATCAAATCTTCCGCCAAAGCAGTGCCATTTTTCCAGCATGCAAAGCACAAGAGAAGTGTGGTAGTTTGCTTGCTTCGGAGCAGAGGGCTTGTCATACCGGTGCACGCTCCATTCAGAGAGATGGTTCACACCCGAAATCTGGTGGCTCATCCTCCTACCAACCAAACATATACGATGATATACTGATCTTTTTTTGATCTGATATGATTTGTAGTTGTTTGTAGAGGGTACATGGTACCAATGTGTTTCACCATCCCCAAGCGCCAGGGAACGATGATCATTGAGCTGACAGTCCAGCTGGGTGGTGGCTCCGTCGTGGTGGTATCAGGGGGTGCGTTCACCATCAAAGGACCAAAACCCACGTGGGCCCACATCTGTCTTGGGGTGGGGGGGTTGACAAAGGCAGCGAACTAAATGAACTAAGTCCATGAACATCTGTGAGCTAGGCTGGAGTTGGCTGAGGTTGTTCATTTGCCTAGGCCGATTAAAAGAAAATTGATTTCCATTTCCGCACGCCAGAGGTACTCATCGCTGCGCAGCTGTGGGCCGCAAAATGGTGATGTTTTTTTGTTCATTGCTTTCTTTGTATACTATAGGTGCAGGTTCTGCCGCGTTGGCATCAGGTCGTTCGTCCACCATTCGATCTGCACGAGTTGGACATGTAGCGTTCCAAACGCGCGGTGTCCCAAATTCAAAGGATTTACACTAGAGGTTTCAAGCTCTAGGTTGCCATGTTCGAAAGCCTTCAAGATAGTTACCATCGATGTTTGGGCGATGTAATGGTTCTATGGTGGGTCATGGTGGATCCAATTTTCGCCATGAAACGCGCACCCCAAGCCTTCCTTGCTCAGGAACCACGGTCATCCATACTTGGTTCCTTGTCATGTGAAGTCTCCATTTTGCTTTTTCTTGTTCGTTATCTTGCAAAAACATCGGGGAAAATAGAAGAAACGGTCGGATGTTTTGAAACCAATGGTGTTTCATAACAAAAAGCCGGGTGAAAGCAGTAGTGGATCGCTGAATATGTTTTTTGTTTTTATGCGGCAGCTCCCTTCCCTTTCTAATTCAAGGCGCCTGCGTTGTATGCAAACGTCGATTAATATTTTACGGCGTCATGCCATTTCAAAACAAGGAAAGATACCGGTGTTTATGTAGGTATGCGCCCCTCTGTCTTGTCCTCTTCCGAAACCCGACCGTCTCTCTCACCACGGTTGCTGTGGCAGGAAGGTTTGTCGATAAGACCCGCACGGTGCAGGCGCGACCGTCTTCTTCTCTTTCACCGGTGCTGCAGTCCTAAGCCAGAATTACACCGATTAACAGATGCGTTTTGATATACAGGAAGCGCCATATTATCCACCAGGGCCCGCGCGCGCCAGTGGCCGTGTTCCCTTCCAACACGTGCTGCAGCCGGTCCCTGTGCTGAGAATAACAAGCACAGCAGACGAGCGCCGGTAGAAAGACAGGCTTTCAGAGAAGGGAAAAGGGGGCACCCCTCTATGCAAGAGATGCCTGGCCCAGCCTTTTTGGACATGAAGTGGTTCGGCTTGTACGCCCATTCGGCCTCAGCAAGAAGAAATTACAACAAAAGATACAAAAGGCATGGAGAAGCTTTTGCGCGAAAGTATTCTCCCGGCCCCGAATGATCGGGCTTACAGAAGCAAGAATCGAAAAGCACGCAGCCTCAGGTTCTGGCCCCCCCATGACCTTGCCATGTTGCAAGGGACGGCGGCCGCGTCGACTGTGTTGCCAGGCCTTACTTGTAGCGAGCGATAGTTGTAGTTGTAGCTTTAAATTAGTGTAAGAATAAAAGTCCTAGCAGACGAGCTTCGCAAAGGTTAAGCAAAAACAGTGTAAGGGCAGCACCCTGCCGGCAATGTGCCTTCATGAACTTCAAGTCTGAAGCGGTGCGGGTCGCCTTTGCGAACGCTGGGCTCAGTTTTATGCAGCCAACATTTGTAACGATGAAAAATGGCCGCAACACAGCAAGTGCCCCCAAGGTCCTCACTGACCGACCCGATGGGGGCATCGCAACATGATGCGCCACCTTGGTGCCCCGCAGACGCACGTTTGACCAAGAGCGCCAAAATGGCGCCAAACACGAGAATCCACGATGGTCTGAGCCCCTTGCGGGCGATGTAGGCAGTGGCAGCACCTTGATTTTAACACCGTGCCCGCGCTAATGTTGGTAAAATGTGAAAAGGCATTGCGCCTATAAAACAGCAAGTTGCATCCAAGCACGCAAAAGAACAAGCAGCCC
>Ga0126342_10007112_pt1:17500-19931 | contig 19931 bp, 23 predicted proteins | sample Cyp1metagenome_FD_92528 | JGI IMG/M metagenome (GOLD analysis project Ga0126342, IMG submission 92528) | Coral microbial communities from Lord Howe Island, Old Settlement Bay, Australia - Cyphastrea 1 metagenome | ecosystem: Host-associated > Invertebrates > Cnidaria > Coral ... | reverse complement strand
CCACAAGCAAGATAATGTTAGTCAGTTTGTTGGCCAGCTATGTGAATTAGAGGGGCCAAGGTGCCTCAACCGATGGACGCTCGGTTGAGGCACTTTGCGTGTAGGGATAGGTCTTTAGGGATGCAACCTTCATGCGGCTAAGTGCGTGAGGATGTCTGAAGCAAAAGCAACATCAAGAATTGCAGGAGACGAAACCGTCCTTGTTTCGTGGGAACTATTAAAAGGCTTGTGGCTCAGGGATAAGTGTCGCTGCGAAGGGATATACTGCTATTGTTTTCTTATCTAACATGAGCACTGCCCATGACCTGTGAAGAACATCGAGTGGTCTCGTAGAAGTATTCCAGTTGGAGCATGGAGCTAAGCTGCGTGTCTGTGATACACGTAGAGCACCGAATTGCGTTTTAATGAGCAGAAAAAATTGCCATGGCAACAGTATCACAGTAGGCAAGTGCAAACAGCCATTGCAATGGACTTTCTTCTGTCATGAGTTTAGAACGCAACGTACATGGATTAGAATCGCCTGTGTGCTGGGTGAAACAAGCTGCGCATGAGCTGAGGGGTATCAGAAGAGGTTGAGGTAAAGAGGAAAACTTTTGCACACGCAAGTCATCCTTCCTTCCTTCCTGCCTTCCTTCCTTCCAGGAAATGACAATACAGTAACCCATATCCAGGAAATTGTAATTTTTGGCTGCTACCTTTCGTGATTAAAGCCAGAATTTGGCTACACAAAACAACGCTGCCCACGGAATGAGTTTTGTCGACGCAATCGAAGATTGAAATGGAGACCCAGGCCGTACTCTGAAACAAACTGACCAAAAAAACCTGGAAATTCCATGAGGTCAACTGTAAACAAAATGCATAGCATCAAATACATCCGGAGTTTTGCCAATCCGGACCAGGCAGGATTCGAAGGGTTAGGGGGGGGGGGGCCTTATGTGGAGATTCCTTACTTCCAGCCGTCAATTTCCAGGAAAGGGCCAACCACCTCCCCCAGTACTAAGCTAGCACTAAAGTACATAGAAGCCCACCCCACCCCATCCCACCCCACCCCATCCCATGCAAGTGGTTAGAGAAGTTAGTAACGTACTTGGCAGCTGTTAGCAGAAAAGACGTGGACAATAGCCCACCCCACCCCATCCCACCCCACCCCATCCCATGCAAGTGGTTAGAGAAGTTAGTAACGTACTTGGCAGTTGTTAGCAGAAAAAGACGTTAATAGCCCACCCCACTCCACCCCACCCCACCCCATGCAAATGTTTAGAGAAGTTAGTAACGTACTTGAAAGTTGTTAGTAGAAAAGACGTCAATAGCCCACCCCACCCCATGCAAGTGGTTAGAAAAGTTTGTAACGCATTTGGAAGTGGTTCATAAAAAACAAGAAGTTAGTAACGTACTTGCACGTTCTCGAAAACGTTAGTTTTAGCACGGTTTTCGGTCCGCTGGCAAAAGCATGAGGATACTGTGGATGGTTGCGAAATCCTGTGCCACCTTTGCCCCTATATCAGTTATATTATAACTCGTGATGTTGTGGTGCTCAGAGCTCATCGATGCCATGTCCAGCAACATCCAACTCCGGTGGAACAAGACACGCAAGGACCGCTCCGCTGCCAGTATCCAGGATCACTGATACCCTCTGCGGTGGAGTTCCAACCACCAAGTCTACCTGCAATCGACAACTGATACAACCGATCATGATACATGAAAATACTAAAACGGTGAAACCAGCTTAAATTAGCCACTTGGAGCTGCTTAAATTGAGCTTCATCACACCATATGCGAAAGTGCTGTTGATATCTGTTGATGTCTCAGAGCCCAACAAAGTAGTACGCCAATGAGTCAACATTCCTGAGTTCAGCAGTGTTTCACACCAATTCAACAGGTAAAAACCAAATGAAACACGACATAAGTCGATGAGGATTTCACCCATAGAGTCGGGCATGCTCAACTTTCTTCTGGGAGTCATAGAGAGCAGCTGCAGGCAGACCTCAGAGACTGGAGCTGGTGGCAGCTGGCCGGAGCTGGTGTCCGGAGCTGGTCGACATCGACATCAGGATCGACTGCTTCAGAGCCCAACTGAGCCCAACTGTTAACAGAGCTCCAAGGCACTGAGAATGGAGAAAATCGCCAAAGCATGTGACATGAGCCCTGGCTCGTACCTCACAGGACTTCATCTCTAAAGTGTATCACATATCACAGGTAGCAGGATCACTACGCAAAGTCCGCGGACTCAGCAATGCTATGGCCTTCGCAGGGTGATTTCTGACCATTGCGAAGGTGGTGCACTGATGAATTCCAAACAAGGCGCCTTTGCGAAATCAAATCTATCTGGCTTATGTTTCTTCTTAGCATTGAAAGGGATTGAATTGACCCGGCAATCAAGACCATCTTTTCTGCCATTCATCTTACAATTTACTACTAAAATGGTTGCATA
>Ga0126342_10007112_pt1:0-12500 | contig 19931 bp, 23 predicted proteins | sample Cyp1metagenome_FD_92528 | JGI IMG/M metagenome (GOLD analysis project Ga0126342, IMG submission 92528) | Coral microbial communities from Lord Howe Island, Old Settlement Bay, Australia - Cyphastrea 1 metagenome | ecosystem: Host-associated > Invertebrates > Cnidaria > Coral ... | reverse complement strand
AGGTTGATAAACCCCGAACTCATCATTGATGTCAAGGAACTGTGGCACATGGCGCTGAGATGAAGGAGGAGCCTGAGACGTTTGAAAAATCAACGACATTTTTTGGCAAAGGGCTCCCAATTTAGGGGCCAAAACTGAGGAAACGGATGCATTTAAAAACTATATATATATAATTATATGGTTTAAAATCATGGGAGTCAGATTCGCTTTAACCTATCCTGACAAACCCACATCAGCCACCAGGCCGTGTCAAAACCGTGCCAAGCTCGTGGCACTTGTGCCCGTTCTCTGTGGACGCTGGGAAGATGAGGAAGGCATCCATGAAGAACGCCCTCCAGACCAGAGCCAATCCATGGCCATACTGACCTTGGCAGGTGATTTTTTGAAATTTTGGGGCTAAACCACTGGTTTCAGCTGTGTAGACCTGGAAGCGCATATTTGCACCAGGCTTTCCATGAACAACCAATAAATATTGAAAAACACCAACAAGCTGAGCTGATGTCCCACATTGTCCTACGCAAGTCACTAAGTCTTTGCTGGATCATCATTCATTCAATTTACCAACTTGAATCGCTGCTCTCCTCGGAAATGACCCACAAAGCCGGGGCTAGGACAACACTGGGCTGAGAAGCTTCTGCGGCTCTTCTTTCCTTGGCAAACGTCCATGAAGAAAGCTTTGAACGGTTTTCTACCACAGCAATTGAGGCGCCAACCATCAGTGCATCAGCAAGGCCCTGCCGTCCTCACAATTCTCAAACAAACTCTTGGAATAGTGGTCGATCCTTTCCTCTCCATGTGGGCTTCCCCCAAGGATCAATGAATTTGATTACCTGCTAAGGACCTGCTAAGGACCTGCTAAGGACCTGCTAAGGACCTGGCCCCGCTGCTCAGACACCTTGCAGAATCTGTGAAACGATGTTTCTTGGGCCAAGCCACACAAGTTGGAAAAAACGTCCAAAACAAAACTGATTAAGTTTGTAAAGCAAACTCATTACCTGTCCTTCTCTGAGCCCTTCACTTGACGAGAGATGTTTTGCTCTTGCGTCACTGGCTCTGGGACATCTGAGGTCCGCGAAGCAGAGGCTTTACCATTGTTGAGGCTCAAGTACCTGTGGGAATCAGAGCCAAAGATGGCAAATGCTCCAAGGTCCAAGGCAGCAAACTGGCTTGCTCTGGCTCTTCCTATCCGACCTATCCATTGAACCTTCAAAGAAAAAGTATGCATCGGAAGACAAAGGCACCAAACAAAAGAATGCACCTTGTACATGAATCCTTCAATTCATAATGTATCATCATGTATCATCATGTATCTACATTCGCCATCATTCCTTGTGATAGCCACTTCTCCATGGGGCACTCTGCCCGAAGCCGCGGCAATGCTTCAGCTTCTCCCTGCAATCGAAGCACCTGGCACGGAGATCTGTTGAATCTCATGCCTTGAAGACACCGAGTCTGGCCCCACCTCCACGATTGACACGCTCAGCATGAGGGCCTCCAGCTTCAATGCACTTTGGCTACTTTAAGGGATGCTAAGCTGGAAACAGAGCAACAGAATCTTGGCTCAACTCTGACTCCTTCATTTTCCAAATTGGGCATCTGGCATAGTCAAGTTGGCTTGCAGTGAAGGAAGCCAAAGGTTCGGATGACAAATCATAGCCTTGGCACAGAGCTGCAAGGACTGCAAGGACGGAGCGTTTCGCCATTGAGCTTCGTGCGCCGCCCCACCAGGCCAATTCGAGAACGCGCATAGTCCTGGCACTGTCAGTTGAGAAGACTTGGATCAGTGATCAGTGTTTGGCAATGATTATTGGCTTTACCACATTAATGGCTAATGATGGTTAATAATGATGGTTAATGATGACCAACTGAGGCCTCACGGAAGACTGCTACAGCAGTGGAAGGGCCACCTCTGCTAGTGACCTGAAATCGACAGCACTGCAAACCTCTGCGAAACAAGCCCTTGAAACGGAAAAAAAATGCTGTTTCGAGTTTCTGAGCATTTCTGAGCCATTCACAACGGCCACAGCACTTGATGTGCCAAGCATGAAGTTAACCTGGCAACTCTCCATGGAACTACAAAAATGTCCATCAAAAATGGATCAAAAAATGTGCATCAACAATAGATCGGAAAATGAACCAAAACTTCACCAGAGTTCATCACTTCAAAAGTGCTGACCTCCTCCACTAAGCTCTCGAAGGACGGAGTACTCCGAGGCTCCAGTCGCAACTCCAGGACGCGTGCAGCCTCAGCTAGTGGTGTGGCCAAGGGACTGGCAAATTGTCAAACTCAAATTCCGACAATGACCATGACAGTGATACAGTAGTAATACTCATAATAATGGTAAGTAATAGAGTAGTACTAGTATGAGAATGGTAAGTAATAATACGGTAATGGTTCAGAATAGATTTTGTTTTTTTTGGCTCAGGTTTTGGATTATTTTTGGTTTTCTTTCTTGGTACCATTTGCCTTGTATTTGCAACAGTTCGGAACTAGAATCTGTCATTTTGCATGGTATTTGCTACATTTTGGCATGGTTACTTTGCATTTTGCATGGTATTTGCTACATTTTGGCATGGTTACTTTGCATTGTGCATGGCATTTGCACATTTGGCCATGTTCGCCTTGCATTTTGCATGCTATTTGCCACCTTTTGGCACTTCAACCTCTCATTTGCATGGTATTTGCTACATTTTGGTACTTCAAACGTTCATGTGGGTTTCTTGAGAGTTTCTTTAGGCTTTCATTTAGGGTTTCATTTAGGGTTTTATTTAGGCTTTCATTTAGCGTTTCATTTAGGGTTTCATGTAGGGTTTCTTTAGGGTTTCATTTAGAGTTTCATTTAAGGGTGTCTTATCAGGATTTCTTATCAGGATTTCCAAACGTTCATGTGGGTTTCTTTGAGGCTTCTTTAGGGTTTCATTTAGGGTGTAATTTAGGGATACTTTAGGGTTTCTTTAGGGTTTCATTTAGGGTTCCTTTAGTGTTTCATTTAGGGTTTCATTTAGGGTTTGTTTAGGGTTTCATTTAGGGATTCATTTAGGGTTTCTTTAGGGTTTCATTTAGGGTTTCTTTAGGGATTCATTTAGCATTTCATTTAGGGTGTCTTTTACGGGTTCTTCAGGTTTCAGTTTGGGTGTCATTTAGGGTTTCATTCAGTGGTTTTTAGAGTGTTGTTAGGATTTCTTTAGGATGCCATTTAGGGTTTCATTCAAAGTTTCTTAGGGTTTCATTCATGGTTTCTTTAGGGTTAATTTATGGTTTCTTTAGGGTTTATTTAGGGTTTCATGTAGAAGTTTCTTGTCAGGAGTTCTTATTAGGATTTCTTTAGGGTTTCTTTGGGTTTCACCTAGGGTCTTTAGGGTTTCATTTAGGATACTAAGAGGAGAGAATAAAGCAAAATAAAAGGAAAAAAAAAAGAGGCAGTAAAGATAGGAAGCAGAGAAGCAGAGGAGCAGGAAGTAGAGCAGCAAAAACACATGACTAAAGAAAAGAAAAAGTAGAATAGTAGAAGTAGAAAGGCACAGAAGCACAAAAGCAGAAAAGCAGAGAAGCAGGGAAAGCAGAGAAGCAAAAAAGAGAAGAATCAGGTAAAGCAGATAAGCATGAAAAGCAGAGAATCAGGAAAAGCAAAAAGCAGGAAAAGCAAAAAGCAGAAAAGCAGAGAAGTAGACAAGCAGAGAAGCAGGAAAAGCAAAAAGCAGAAAAGCAGAGAAGTAGACAAGCAGAGAAGTAGACAAGCAGAGAAGCAGGAAAAGCAGAAAAGCAGGAAAGCATAGAAGCAAAGAAGCAAAGAAGCAGAAAAGCAGAGAAGCAGAAAAGCAGAGAAGCAGGAAAGCATAGAACCAGGAACCCAAAAAAAAACTGCAGCGGAAAAAAAAGTAATAAATAGCCCTCCATACGGTAAAGGTAATGACAACTGTAATAATAGTGATACCAGTAAGAGTAATGCCAATGATAATGATAAATGACTATAGGAATCATAACAATAGGTAGTCATTACAATTATAGTAATAAAGACATAAATATTTATGTATATTCTCCTGTTGACCATCTGAGATCCCCCTGCATCACGAGTGCGAAAACGCATATCCTTGATGCCATTCAAGCAGGAGACCTAAGCAGGTCATGCCATATATTGCCAGGCTTTGCTAGCCACACTCTCTATATGGCTGTGTCTTCAAATGGGCTATACTGGCTATAATCCCAAATGGGAATGGGAAAATGATTGTCTTAACCAATGGTTTTAGCATAAGATTTAGCAGATTTCCAGCAGTTACCGCATGTTTGCACCGTTTTCAGACAGCCCATGTTGTCCCCAGACACTCACCTTTCACCATCCCCAACTCCTCCAAGCTCGTGGCAACTTGTTGTGGGTCCCAGTCTTCGCCATTGAGCTGTGCTCGGCACAAGCTGTCCACCTGAAAAAAGTTGCTTGACTTGATATGTTTGTGTCCAGATGGTACCCTCTGGTAAACTAACATAACTATGGAAAATCACCATGTTTAATGGGAAAATCCACTATAAATCACCATTTTCAATAGCTATGTTAAATTACCAGATGGTCTCCGTTCTTGGCGAAAAACAACGCCTTGCGGATGAAGTCGTCCAGGTCCAACGATATTCCGTACCTCGGGGAATCTCAAGTCGTTTCCCAAAATTCCATAGCACAACAGGTTTCAAAATATTCTATACATTATATAGATGATATATATTTTTATATATTTCTATATATTCTAGATATTCATAAATATTCTAAAGTGCAAACCTATCCATTTCGTCCCCGAAAACTTCGCGCACTTCATTTGCAGCTGCTCCTGGACAAGATTGCCAATGGCTGCGACGGCTCCTTTCACCTCAGGCAGAATACGCATCTCCTCTTTTGAACTGGATGGCCTCTAAAATCCAATGATTTATCATCATCACCCCATATCGCCCCTATGAAAATTGCCATTTTGGAGTATCCAATTTATGGACAAAGCCAGTTGGCAATGACATTAAATGAGTCAAAACCCTGGCACCCTAGGTACAGTATCCCAAAATATATCATAGGGCTTGGACCCATCCCCAGTTGACATCAGAAATGCAGAAAAAATCGCACTCAGTCGCCGGCCGCCTTTCGATCGGCCTCAGCAGCTCGCCTGCCGAGTTACAGATTCCAATGCAGATCGTCGCGCATGGTCAGGCGCTGTTGAGCAGTTTGGGTCATCGGTCTTCAAACCACATGGTGTCATCGGTTGTGTCAGCTGGCCTTGCTGGCTCCAACATCTTCTCCACCTGACAATGCGCTTGCGCTGCGGAGCTCCGGCGCTGATCTTACATCCCCACATTTGATGACCGATCGGTATCTCAGTTGGCCTTCAACTTCGGATCAGCACGGACTGGATGAGAAGGCAGCTTTGTGTCCTGAAGGAGAATTGAAAGGCAACACAGCACAGTTGCTGCAACGATTTCAATCGCAGTTGGAAAAATAACATAAAATAACTACCTGCTCCATGCCAGTGGTCTTGTAAAATTCCAAACAGATTAATAATGATTAATAGCCCTCAACAAGAAACAACCTATATTGTCCACATGTCGAAAGCCTCCCATGGCCGACTCATGTTTCCAGCAGCTTTGCCGTGGCCTAGGAGACCCCAAAGTGGTCTGGTTGTAGTGCTTTCAATGCTGATCGGGATCAGCATCCCAACCAGTTCCCTCAACAAATCAATATCTTCAGAGTCTTCAAATTGACCTTCCATTTCTGGTCCAAAAAGAACTACTCCCATGTTACAAGTAGACAAATGTGCCGAGGCAGCGTGTTCGTTTCTAAGTCCTCATCTCTGCTTTCCCCAGCACTCAGGTACGCGCTGAAAGATATGGAGCTATGTTCCTCCGCAACTGGTTGCGCATCAGCTCGCTGCTCCTGGAACGCAGATCTCAACATTTCTGAGTGCGTTCTGCACCGGTTTCAATTCAGGTAAGGGAAAATAGGTGAAAGGTAGTGGAAAAAACTGCATCCCAAGAAACCTATTGTAATATATTGCAATTTGATTAATTTGATTCCATATTGTTTTGCTCTTATCGGGTGACATGCCACGATGATCCACGATGCAATGACCCTCACAAAAGGATTGCTGAACCTCCAAGGATCGCAAGAGCGCAGGTCGTGGCGGGCGCACAGGTCGCTTAGCAGATTCACCCTGTAGCAGCACATGCGGCGCACACTCGACAAGTGCACAAGTACGACAAGTGCAACATGCGATGTGTTCATCATAGATGGCATTAGATGGCACACTTGCTGCCAATCCTGTTCCAAGATCTGTTCCATCCAAAGTGTTTTGTGTGTGTGTTCTCTCTTTTCCGGTTCAATCTCAGTTTTGGAAGTGGACAGGTTCTGTCCTTTCATTTTTTGTCGGAATCATTCTCACAGCGCCTGGTCCAGGTAGTTGGAATCAGATGATCTGCAGCCAGAAGCGGCAAACATGTACGCAAAAGAAGACTCATAACATCAGTATATTGTGATATATGATATATTATATATTGTCCTTTGATCTCGGGAGTTTAATTTACATCTGTGCGCCTCGAAGATGCATCTGAAACAACTGCCTGACGCGGCTCGTCTCCAAGACAGATTCAGTTTAGGCACTGTCAGCCTTTCAACTTTCAACCCTACAAGCCCTACAAGTCTGGAGTTCTTTTGGGATATGCGGAGCCACTAGAGACAGCCCCAAAGCCATCTGTATTCGAGAAACATCGAGAAACGCAGATTGCAGGACGAAGGACGACATCCCAAGACTCCGTGACTCCGTCTTCCGACCTCCGCAGTGGTGGGATCTTGCCTCAAAACGAATCACGTCGTGGTGGGATCGTGTCCCCTGCACTCCTTGCTACTTCACAGCGATAAGAAATGAAGCGCATTCTCAGCATTCTCATTCTCCTGAATCTGTTCGGACTCACAGCTTTGAGATTGTGGCCACCCAGGCCGGACTCCCGCCAGCATGGCAAGGCTTTTGCTGTCTTGCCGTTCAATGAGGAATTTGTGGTACTTGGAAACGGTTTGCAAAGATTGACACTGGAAGGATTTGGACTCCAGAAGGAATGCCATGGCTGCCATGGCACATCTTGGTGTAGCAACTCAGAAACCGAGCTGGTTTCAGGTGGGTTATGTTGTGTATGTTGCAAAACTTTGATGGCCCGTGATGCTCTGCTGATTAATTCTTATTAATAGCAGCTGCATGAGCAACCATCAAAGCACCGTGCCATGTAGAAGGCTGGCATCTCAACACCATCGCAATCCAACACTGCGATGATTTTGACGCTGTCCCGTCGCTCGCAGCATTCTTAGCTCACTGGTGTGGAGGATGTACCGTTTCCGGTGCGGCGGGCCTGGGCACGGAATAGCCCAAATGCTGTTTGCTTAAACAATGTTGACTAATGTTGACAAGTGAAGCTTAACCAATGTCTGGTTTTTTACTATCTTACTAAGTCTTACTAAGTCTTACTATCTTTCATGGTTTTGCACCAAGCGTCTGATGTATGATGAGCCTGGCACCCTGGACACCGAAGCTGCGAAAACTTCATCCCATCGGGTCCCGGTCCCCGATGTCCGTTTTTGATCTCAGGTTGCCACATTTATTCTGCCCGCTATCCAGCTCAAGCCCTGGCATCGCCGTGGAATTCAATGACTTGACCATGATGACCATGGAGGCTTTACCCCATTTTACTGGCAGCTTTCAGATCGGTAATTCACCAGTGATGATATATGATAACACGATACTTTAACGATACCCCTAATTAAATAGATATTAAATAGTTGTTTGGGGTTGATTAAGCCATAGGGGTGAAGTTGAATCCCCAGGAATGGCACAACTGCAACAGCACAGAGCGTTCACACCTCCTTCAGACCTGCTCCGGTGAGGGCACAGCAGCTTTGGATCTCGCGATGAGACGACCCAAAAATGCGCCAAAACATCCAAACAACTGGATATGTGACATATGTGACATATGTGACACATGTATTAAGTGTAACGTATGTATGTCTGAATGTAACGTAGCATAACGTAGGGTAACATCAAGTAACGTAACGTAACGTAACGTAATATGTGCCTATGTACCTATGTACCTATGTACCTAGGCACGTATGCACGTATGCACGAATGCACGTATGCACGTATCCACATATGCATGCATGCATGGATGTGCACGTATGCACACATTCACGAATGCATACGTATGCACGTGCGTATCCTCATATGCATGCATGCATGCAAGCACGTATGCACGCATGAACGTATCCACGTATTCACGTATGCACATATGCGCGTATGCACGTCTGAACGTATGCACGTATGCATGCATGCATGTATGCACGTATGCATGTACGCACGTATGCATGCATGCACGTATGCATGCATGCATGTAAGCACGTATGCACGTATGCACATGCATGCATGCACGTATGCACGCATGCATGTATGTATGCATGCATGCATGCATGTATGCATGGATGGATGCATACATGCATGCATGTATGTATGCACGTATGCACGTATGCATGCATGGATGTATATATATATATGTAGGTATGTAGGTATGTAGGTATGTAGGTATGTAGTTTTGTATGTACATAATTATTGAGATGGTCTGCAAAGCAAACAAGTTCTTCCTTTCTTCCGGTGAATCCAGGGTTTAATCTTTCTCCAAGTGCCTGCCACTCGTGCGTGAGGATCTTGTGCAAGGACAAGTCTTGTGCAATCTGGCGAACACCGCAGCAACCGGTGCGTCGGTGCGAAAGATCGGTGAAGCGCCTCTCCAGCATTGCGGCTACCCTGGATATCCTGTCGAACAGCTGGCAAGCTATGGCAGCCATGGCAAGTTCCTATCCATCTGAAACGCGCACAGTGCACAGATGTTCACAGTGCTAAAGGCACGTGAATTGTCCTGCTTGTTGGCAAACACAAGAAGACAAGCATGCTTCAAGTCCTGCTTGGCTAAAGATCTTAAAAGAAAGTCCAAGAAATGCGCTGCCCGAGTACATTGCATCATTTATTTGGGTTACATGCGCTGCTTGGAACAAATGAAGCAGGAGCTCATCAAAATCCTCATGCAGAACAACGTTGAACAGTTCCATCTTTGCCAGGACCAAATTCTCCTTCGAGTGGGGCGAATTGAAAATCAAAAAAAATGCAAACGATCCGAAATGACAAACCTGCAGATAAATTCTTCCAGGGGTCGACTCTCACAATCAATCCAGTCAAGTCATTCTCATCATAATTGTCAGTATTGTCATTGCGAGTGCTCTGACTAGCGGTCCTTGCATTATTTGTTGTTTTCACTTTTGTTCATGCCAATACTAGTTTGGTGTTTCTGTCATATACTATCCTCCTACACGATAATTTTCAACTGTTGCTCTCAATTGTTGTTGATTTGAATGATTTGCTGATGTTATTTTTGACATGTTCACTGTTGCTGTTGCTATTCGTTTCCTACTGCCACTCCTCATCCGTATTTTTTCCGCTACCCATGCTATCTATAAAATATTATTAATGTCTGTGCATGGTCATTTATTTTCAAGTGGAATGTACTACCCGCACCTGGTCATTGCTGTCAACCACGAAGATGATCGCATCGGTATCCTGCAATAGTTTTGATCAACCACTTACATATGTTTTTTGTTGTAGCAACCTCTTGTGATAATCGGTTTTTTGACCAATACCACTTTGGTCCGCAAAATATGTAGACCAGTTGGCGCGCAAACTCTCCTGCAGGAAAGGGCACTCAACAAAGGGCGTTCAAAAACTGAAGCAACTCATGGCCCAAGACTTACTGCGCCTGGCCGGCAAGGTCCCAGACTTGGAAGGTGATGTTTTCATGTTTCACCTCTTCCACCTCACAGCGTGACGGCAAGTTTCACGGAGATGGAGTTCCCATTGGAATGTACCAAGAATCCGGCATTGCTTCCAATGGTTGGCTGCGTCATGACAACCTGCACTGATCTCCGATTCTTGCGGCTATTATGGTCAAATGCTCCATCCGACCCAAAAATATTTACGCCCAAGACATTGATAGCGCTGCTGGACAACCAGAGGTCGTGATAGTTGCAAACATCATCAATATCTGGAACAGTTCCATGAATTCGCCATGCCAAACGCCTGGCCAAGATGCAGGTTGTAAAGGATTGTGGTCTTGCCGGCATTGTTCAAACCCACAATGACAATCCTAAAATTTTTGGCACATCATGCCTCGTGGCACATCTCTCCACACAGCCCTCTTTGAGGATTCCACTTGCACTGCTGGTCGCTTGAAAAAAAACGACGCCATGCACGGCTAGCCTCATCAAATGCACCGTGTGCCACAAATTACCAAATTCATTCAGCTACCAATGTAGAGTACCAATAGCAAATATATACATAATATGTACTTTTTATTCATTTATTTAATTATTTTTTTGTCTCTTATCACTTGGTTGCCCACCTGGACATGCATGTGGCAACGTGACACCTGAACCTTTTTCGAACCTCATGCTGCGAAGGTTGTGGTTTTACCATATGTTTCCATGCGTTGTCATGCAATCATGAATCCTACTCAAATTCAATCATCGCCCAAATCAGCGTCCGCGTTCTTTTTGTCGATTGGGGATAAAGTCGCCGTGTTGGTTGCGCTTTCAATATATATAATTTTATGTGTGCGTTTGGTCATTCAAACTGAGGGTCGTTTCGAAATCTGGCAACCATTGGTAAACATTTACTGCAAACGATGCAGGGCAGCAACTGAACAACTGCAACAATACAAAAAATAAGGCCCACACCCATATGCCCATCGTCTGCAGAGGGCGCTATGTCGAGAGCCTGGCAAAAATAACAACATCACAAACAAATTTCCCCTGTAAAACTGAAGTAATGTGTTTCCGGACCTGCCCAAAACCACATTTCCACATTTTGGGTTCATTCCGGAACGGCAAGCAAATCAAAAACACTATATGGTATTCAAAATATTTTTCAAAAAGAGTGCAATGGGCAAAACAACGAATTTTTATTGTTGAAATTTTGGTTGTTGAAATTTTCAAATGGGCCAATGTTTGTGAATCAAACAAATGTATATATTGTCGACGGTAAATGCCAATGTAAGTTTTTCAAGTCAATGCTCGAAGCACCCAGCAGCTTGATCCACATCATGGCAACAGTTGATGCCGTCAAATCATGCATGTCAACTCAAAGCCTCATTGATAGGCTACAACAAAGAACGGCACAATTCCGATCTCCAAACTATGACAAACTACAAGTTTGTTGTTTTTGTTGGTTTAGGCTTGCAATTTTGCCAAAGTTCCCAAAACAAAAAACACAAACAAAAATCGCCTTTCAATATCAACCCCAGGCCCGTATTTCAAAGGAAAACTACCGTGGGATTACCGTGGGGATACAACCGCCAACTTTTCGACATGCGCAAACAAAAAACAATTTTTCGCTGATGACCTTTTTCTGTCAACCTGTCAAATTCCGCCCCTCCCATTCATTCAGAGATTCACTGAATCAGTCAAACAACCCATGTTTTGTTCATCGCACAATGAATCGTTTGCCCTTCAGCCCTTCAATCCCGCCGCCATTCAAATATCACATGAACCCACAAACGCCATACCGGCCAAAAATCAAATTTGAATTAAAAGACCATGATAACCCCACATGTGAAAATTTCCGGTTGTTATCTACAGTGGGCAGTGAAGTAAGATCAAGGAAGCGAAGATCCAAACATCGCGACAAATATGAAGATACCGGGTTCTTCCAAAAAAAAAAACTGAATTCTAGCGAGGAGGACACCTAGACACACCTTGCCCCCAATTTCAATGTTGCGTGCAAGCAGAGCTTGACGAAGCCTTCAAAAAAAATATCCCGGCAAGAGACCCCAAACAGTTTGGGGGTGGGAGGATAATGTATGATAATGTTGATCATGATGATGATGATGATGGTGATGATGATGATGATGATGGTGATGATGATGATGATGAGGATGAGGATGATGATGATGATGGTGATGATGATGATGATGAGGATGAGGATGATGATGATGATGATGATGATGATGTTGCGGACGATGATGTTGCGGATGATGATGTTGAGGATGGTGAGGTGCAGGAGGATGATGTGGAGGAGAATGATGTTGAGGAGGATGAGAATGAGGATGATGATGTTAAGGGGGATGAGGAGGAGAAGGATGATAATGCGGAAGATGAAGTGGAGGAGGACAAGGTGCGGGATGATGATGTTGAGAAGGAGGAAGATCATGATGTTGATCCGTCGTTCTTCCACCATGGGCCAGACACCGATCTGTTCACAAGCTAGCCTGCATCGAGGCAGTGAGCTGTAAAGTGCCCCCTGCCACTGAAGCGGGGTTGGGCCTTCAAATCAAGGAAAATTTCAGGATCCTAAAAGCGAGGTTCTGTGCCATATAAGCACTTTTTGTCGGCTACATAAGCCGTACATATACCTTACATAAGAAGTTATATAAGGCCTATGTAAGGCCTATG
>Ga0126342_10007111_pt1 | contig 19931 bp, 19 predicted proteins | sample Cyp1metagenome_FD_92528 | JGI IMG/M metagenome (GOLD analysis project Ga0126342, IMG submission 92528) | Coral microbial communities from Lord Howe Island, Old Settlement Bay, Australia - Cyphastrea 1 metagenome | ecosystem: Host-associated > Invertebrates > Cnidaria > Coral ... | reverse complement strand
CAATCCCCCCCCCCACCCCACCCCACCCCACCCCAGCATAACCCCTCGAATGGCATATTTTACCACGGCGAATTATGCACCGTGGTCCTAACTAGGTAGTTCCATGGCTGACAAGTCATGGAGAAGATCTCTCAACCACACAGCAAATCAGTCATACAAATTAATTAATCACTAAATCTGGCTCCTCCAGAATTGCAGGAACGCTTCCTGATGCAATCCAGCAAGCAGCAATGCGCAGCCAACATCAGTGATATCAACAATTTCCGTTGACAATTCGAAACCAAGGCAGCAACGTTTCGGCATCAGCTTGCCGGTGAACTCTGCCATGTCCAAGTCTGCGAAAGGGCCCGTGGTGTCGTAGACCACATCAGGGTCGGAACTGTGCAACTCCTGGACCTAGGATCCAACATGTTCGAAACCGGCGAAGCCAAGAATCAAGGAGCTGCTTCCCTTCAAACATAGACTAAAAATGACTGAAAGAATCTGAAAGGTGCCAGGGTTGGAAAGGGAAAAATGTTGGAACACTATGTTTGCATCTGTCTGTTTCAGGATGCGGAAGCCAGCAAACTTTGTCAGAGCTGGAGCATCTCCGCGTTTCTGTGGGTCAGTATTCCAATCCCCTGCATGATTATGTTCCAACTCACCCGCAAGCAGGACCTTTTGCAGAATTAGTTCAGCTGCTGTGCAATACGTTCTTCCTGAGGTGTGAACAAGCATCTGATTCTTGGTGTAGATCGAACGTCGCAGCTGCCACTCCTGCCAGTGAACATGGAGTATCTTTCATCATGTTTCGAATCTCCAGTCTCAGGTTTTATCTCTGTACGTTTTCTCAGCATTTCTCAGGAGCTCCCCAGGCCTCTTCAGAATGATAGACTTTCCCATGCAGCTGGACCCACTGCGAGAAGTTGGTCTCGCCTCAAGTCCATCATGGGGTCTATTTGCTCAGAACACTCTCGGAAAATTGTACACTGCGGCTCACTGCGGCAACATGGCAACGGAGTTGTGCCTTTGCCACTGAACAAAGAGCTGAGAAAGATCAGCAACGGAAAGCATTGGTCCATGGCTTCAAACGCGAAAGTAGCTCACAGAATCGGAACAGCCTGTTCTGGCACCGGCCAGCAGCTCGGCCGAAAGATGCTGAAAGGTATGATGTCGATTGTGGAGGCGTATCGTTGGGATTCATTGGGTGCTTCTTTGCAATCATGATGGTCGATGTGGTTCATCTCAAATCAAATTGCAATCCCCATACCAGCTAAAAGCCTGCGGAATTCGAGGCATTGGACTTGAAGGTGTGCAGCAACCCCTCCATGCCCGGCATAAACCATGTCCGGCATAAAATTCAGAATGAACTTATCAGCTCATTTGGTTTCAAACCAAGTTTTCAAAGTCCTATCAAAAAGGCAAACGGGGGGATGTGAACCCACCTCCTCCTATGCACACGCACGGAGACTGCAGGAAAGGCCATGGCTGCCTTGTAAAAAGCAGGCAAGATTCCAGGCCAAATTACAAAGACCTCGCGGAATTTGTTGAACAAAGTGATTGAAAAAAAGTCACTCGCAGCCAAACTTAGTCCAGTACACATGCCCCGGCAATAACCCAGCACCTGAGGCTAGATGCGCAGATCTTTACAGCTTCCACAGAATGCTATGCAAACACATGGGAGCAACTGGGACTCCAGCCACGCAATTAGCAACTGGTACTGTCGTGGATCAACAAGATTTTCCCTTGGTTGCTGCAATACTCAGCGCATTAGCTTGTTGAAATTATAGAATTGGCACATGGAAGCATGCTGTTTGCAAGGGCACTGGCACTTTCTGTGCAAATTCTTCACAGGCAAAATCAGTGAGTTTGTGTGTGTGTAAGAATCAGCATAGAATCAGCCACAAGACCAGCAGCTACCTTCTCTCGAGATTGAGGTTCTGACAGGCTCCAGAATGCTGGAAACTTTGGGAAGTTCTGTGAATCTCAGGAGATTGGGCAATGCGAAGAGCCAACTAGTTGAAGCTGGAGGAAGGGTCTGCTTGCAGGTCGCTTTTTCGTCACAACAAAATGCCAGGCATCCAGACTTAAAATAGTCCATGTCCACAAAATGACGATGAAGAGTGTGCGCAAACCGCACCTTGGAGCGAAACAAATGTCTGAAAGTATGCATTGTATGCGTCATATTGCATCATATTGCTGCTTCCTTGACTTCCGTGATTGGCTAAGATATTGACCATGCAGGAAGCATAAGGCTGTCAAGGCCAGCTTCTTCTTCATTGTGATCTCGCGTAGGATCCTGCGAAAATCGCACGCGTTTTTTGATTAAAAAGTGCCTGTGCATGGAACATTCAACGGATGCTGTGTTGTGTCCCCATGTGTCCCCAGTCCGCCAAGTGCAAGGGCGCAAAGCTTCCGTAGATTGGCCACAGAAGGCATTCAAACCTAGAGATTTGGGAGCTCAGAGATGCCTTGATGTCGTGAGCAATTCTGGCTGCGTGACCGGAACCCAAAGCTCAGTCTCCTGCACTCGTTCTGCCACATTCCAAAGCCGGAAGCTTATGCTGTTCCTGGCGCCATTGAAATTGACAGCGGACGTGCAAGAGATTGAGTTCTACATGACAGGGATCTGAAGGGCGTAAGGCTTTACAAACCTTCGCGCAATGAATGGTTTCCTCAGTTTCCTCACAATCTGTCTCATGATTCTCATGCAACGACAAACTGAAGCGCTGCTCAAGTTGACGGAGGGTTCCTGGCATAGCCCTTGAGATCTTCAAGTTTGGCAGGATGCAGAAGCTCCCAGGTGGTAGCAAGGAGCACACCAACCTCAGACGTAGTGCAAAATGGAGCAGCAGAAGACAAGGTCCGGGACTTCAAGATGCTGATTCAATGGTCAGAAAGAGTGAGTCTCCGGCCATGAAGCCAGTGAGTAGCTGCCCACCCAAGCACCAAAGGGATAACCCAACGGCCACTGCTAGCACCTAGGCACTTCGGTTACACAAAGAGCAGAAGCATGAGGGAAGCATGCAACACAGTTGGCAACACATATTGCTACAAGACCAAATGTCACAGTCACGTACAGTCACGTGATTTCAAATGCCTGACCTGAATTCTCCCAGGCCTCCGAAATCCGGAACACTGTGCCCATGGTCTTGAGTCGCCATTTCTTCAGCACCTTTCCGGTGCAGAACATGTTCAAAACGAAACCTTCGGAAATTGCAGAGTCCGAGAAGTTTTGCCTGCCGAGCAGAGTAGTCCTGGAACTGGATCAAAGAAGCGCAGTATTTCCCGTCTTGGGAAACTTGCTCCTTCCGAAAAAAAGCTCTTCTGCCATGAGTGCAAGGGAACATATCTGGAGTCTCAACACTCAAAGAAGGTCTTCTGCCGTCTTTTAGATCATCTTGCAGTATCTTTTGGCCCAGAACTCTTGGATACCGGGATACCTCACCCTTTCCCCACTCCCCACACTCACTTGGTCCTGGGTCGCTCTCTTGGTACCACATCTCCGGCAGAACTTGGAATCTGACATGTAGCGATTGGAACACTTGGGGCAATTTTCATGGGCCTCAGCGTCAAAATGCCATCCGATCGTTGGGGGCTTGGAATCTGCCCCTGCAAACAGAATCGTCAAAGACAGGTTGTCTCCGTTGTCTCCAAGCCCCCAACTGGTGCTTGCACAGAGGCTGCTCCAACACCCTGCACACCCTGTCGCAACCCCCGTCGTGCATCTAGAGTGAGGCTCCAAAGCAAGAGAAGTGCTTGACATTGCGTGTTTTTTGGTTTGAAATATTCTGAAATGATGTAACAAGTTATCATACCGAGTTCAGTGGCTTCAGGCCTTGTGTGTGGCAGTACGAGAGAGCTCTGCGGAAGCAATCTCAAAGCAAATGCCTTCGTAGTGCCCCAGTCATGGTCATGAGATCTGCTCGATGCTAAAACATGGAAAAGTGGTGTTGACAAGCTTAAGACGTAAGCTTCTTGTGGATCGAAGGCAAAGTCAAAGGGCGGTATGGTCACAAGCAGACTCACTCAATCAACAAGACCTACACAGCTGCACCCACCAGTATCACTTCTGGTCGACCCCAGCCTACACCTAGACTCACAGCATGAAGCGCATACGACGCTGCGACGAATGGCAGCACCAGTTCCTGAGGAAACAATATGCGCCACGGCGGCAAGCCATCTACAAACTAATTCACCATGAAAATTGAGTTGTCATGCAGCTATGCGGGAAAACTAAGCTGTGGTGCCGCCCAGTTAGCAGCATGGCCGGCCACCTCAGGACTGTCGGAATCCCATCGTGGTATGATGTCTGCTTGTCATTGAAGGCCTCTGGTGTTCACTGAGAAGTATATAGAAATAGCATCCAGCACAAATCACCAAAGAACATTGTTTTCCAAAGTCTAAGGGTCGAAACCACCACAGCTGTTGTCGTGTACAGTATGACGCCGCTCTCCGCCGCTGCCTGAAGAATGTGCAGACTGGAAAGGCGCTCAAGCTGCAGCTGGGCAAACGAGGTCCCCAGGATCAGCCCAAGCCTCGATACTGCACTTGGCCACTAGCTCGTTGCACCTGAGACTGGGTGCCATGCTCTGTGCAAAATGGAAGACATCTGAAAAAACATCCGAAAAGAATGTGTATGAACTTCAGAAGCGATTTGCATCTGTCGAACCCTGATGTCTTGCAAAGTCCAACAAAGTCTTGCACATCCAAACATAAATTTGACAAGTCACGGCAAGCCCAGGCCAGGGTCATCGGACAATCGCACAAGCGTGACCTTGCTTCGCTCTTGCATTTCAGAGAAGGTGAAGTCCAACAGAAATGAGAAAGTGGCAATTGATTTCATCTGTATCGATTCATTAGAGTGATTACAGGTTGCCCGATGCCACATCAAGTAAACAAACCTCAGCTTGGTCACAAACTGTGATGTCAACAACAACTATTCCACAAGCTTCAGGAACCAAAAAAAAGTAAAAAATCATAACGAAACCATAACATAATTAGATGAGCATTGGCCATGCTTGGGGCATTTGGATCCAAGCCATGCGCTGAGGTGCCCTGACAGTGTCTGAGCCCCAGGGGCATTGCAATCGACCAGGCCTGTAAGATCAGACTCAAGCTTTATGAGACGATCCAAAGAGAAAATCAGACTTGCTGACACTTGCGATTACCCTCTGGTAAACTAACATAGCTATGGAAAATCACCATTTTTAATGGGAAAACCAACTATTAATGGCCATTTTCAATAGCTATGTTAGTTTACCAGAGGGTAACAAGGTTCCATTCCATAGCCTGCTATTGCCCATGTCGTAGCGGTTCACATGGAGCGATGCACTCTTCCGAGCGGTCGCCATCATCCCAACTCAGCGAAATGACGTGTTTCACAGGAAGCCAAGGTCGATTTCAAAACCCCTCCGCGAATTCAGCAACCCAAACCTCTGCGTCATCCTCTTCCAGGTTCAGGGCTGGAGATTCTTGTGATGGTTCCCGACATTAAAAAAGAAACTTCCAGGTTTTATGCGCTAAAATCCCAAATATCTCTGAACTTGACCGTGGAATACACAAGTGAACGACATCGACCTCCCACGTACGACATTCTTGGGCATTCCGACGAGCACAAGCCAGGGTGATGAAGGACCTCCCTTGACCTGAGCTTTGAGCTTCGGAAAATTCAGCACTTGCCGTGCTAAAAGTTGTTCAAGTTCCAAAAGTGACCATCTCAGGAGATTCTCAGAGTCTCAGATGCCATGTCTATGTCTTGAGAACCATCTTTTGCCAGCAAGACGAAGAAATATGTTGCCCGACCGTTGTCACGAAACTTATTTCAGTCATAGCTGCCATTTCAGTTAGCAGGAATAACCTGCCCACATGTCTCGAACAACAAAGCTCTCTTGGGAACAAGCAGAGGCAGTCTGCCGCAAACCACGTCGCGAAAAACCTTGTCTGAACAGCGAAACAAAAGGTGATTCGACACCCCCAGAATGGGACATAGAGACGACTAGACACACTGCGAGCTGTGAGGACCATGAAGGGGTTAACGGCAAAATCCGGATGCTCCGTTGAGAAGCTTCCACAGAATTGACCGTTGATGAAACACTCCAGGAATCCGGCGAGCCAGTGTTCATCACAGCTCGGAGTGAGCTGACTTCCTCAGACTTGGCACGGCTGAATAAGGTTCAATCCAATCGTGAGGCGTGCGCTGCTTGCCAATATCATGAGAGAGTCATTCAAAACATGCTGCATAGTATTGCATGATCAATCATGATCTGGTTCTAACATGTCCAGACCTGTTTTTAGGTGCCAGACTCGAGAAGCTTCCCTTGGCACCAGGAGAGCGTTTTGCCAGAACAAGCGGATTCTTAATAATTCTTATCAAGTGTTCAGGGCAGCAAGGGTGACCTGCTGACAAGATATCGGGGTGTGGCCGCTTCGACTCCCTGAATACTCCCAAACTCGCCAGGAGCACAAGGTTTCCTCATCGCTGAGCTCGTACTTGGGTCTCAGGGGCCGATGCAAGGAGTAGTCCTCATCAGGATGTGTTTTGTCTTTCAAACTTTCATCAGAGACTCAGGACAAAAGCAGGCTAAAGGACTTAGCAGACAGCTCCGCGATCTAACTCAAAAGTATTCAAAGCATTTCAAACTGTCAGGCTCCCAGCAGTGGAAGAAACAATGTGCATTTGCGATTTCTAACACACTGGCCTCTGGAGGAAATGGTCCTCGCTTGCAACGACCAACCGCCTTGGCATTGCTCTCCACTTGGAAAAGAACGAGATGCGTTTACACTCGTCTAGTGCGAATTCAGAGGAAACATGAGGAAACTATGAAGCTGAAAAAGTGGCACGGGCTTTTGCAAGAACTGAGACTCACAAGCTGATATTCAAATCTGACAGAAAGCATTGGTAACGATATAGTTCCACTTTTTCAGGACGCAAGCATGTGTCTTTGGACACTTGGTTCCTGGACGTATTGCACTTGCCAACGGAATACTGCCACAAAGAAGGAAAATATGCAGCTCTTGTAGTCCTTTCCGACAGCTGACAACAGGGATCACATTTCATGTCGTAGGGTCTAGCAGTCAGAACAGCAGACTTGAAGGATCAAGACATGTAGAAAGCAGACAGTCACTGAGTCCACAGGTCCCGAGAGTCTCTTAAGTGTTTCTGATGTTTGCAAATGTTTACACCCACAATGCTCTCCTCTAACCACCAGAGCCAAACCGACAACCACCAAGGCCAGGTGGATGGATCAGGCAGCTGTGGCAGGGAGAACATCCACGCCAAGTAGGCCTTGAAGCAAGTGGCTGGCCTGCCAGGAGATTCTCTGCCAGGACTTTAGAGCGAAAGCTTCCAGCAGTTTCCAGCAGTTTCCAAATCCCTCAAAAGCAAAAGCTCAGCTTGCACCTGTTGGAGTCAAAGATGAAGAGCTCAGGGCCTCAGTATATGTCAAAGAGACATCCCAGAATCTGACTCAGTGGAACCCACGAGAACACTCGGTGTGATGATCGAGTGTTCTCTATGTTCTTTGGCTGAAATTGGGCAATGCCATGCCCCGGGCCCGTCAGCATCAACCAGAAGAGCAGCAACGACCAAGCAACTGCCTGCCGACAGGATTTCTCCGGAGACGGGACCGATGGGAACCCTCAGATCTCACCTGCCAAAGCTGATGTCCCAAGATGATGCCATTGGCCTCAAGGTCGTTCGATGTGTGGATTCTATGGCCAGAGCTCCACAAAAGGCTGCGACGTCAGTCGGAAAATCTAGGCCCTGAACCCATCTGTCGAAATCCCCATCATCTTTTGCACATCTGGCCTGGTGTTAGAGGCTGAACCAATCGCACAGTTCACCGCACAGTTCTACTCCAATTCGAAAGGTTGTTCCAAGCAAAAGTTCCTCATTGTCTACAAGACCGGTTTAATCCCTGGTAAACAAACATAGCTATTGAAAATGGCCATTTATAGTTGATTTGCCCATTAAAAATGGTGATGTTCCATAGTTATGTTAGTTTACCAGAGGGTAATCCCTGGACTCAAAAATCAGGATCTTACAGAAGTGATGAAACATCCACAGCCCACCTTCCAGAAAGCATAGCCAAGGACTATGAGGAAGAGAAAACCAGACAACCATGGCGCTACTCTCATTCGCAAGTGGTCCTGCCAGGGAACTCCTTGTTTCTGCTACTGAAACATCACAAGTGTAGCAGATATTTCCCAACCAAAGCTGTTGCGGCATGAATCTCAACAAAGCTCACAATCTCGAAGCAAGAATGCAAGACAAATCACCAATCACACTTTCTTAATGCGCGCAAGAAAACGAGCTCGCAAAGTGGCTCATGATGAATGATGTATGCAATCCCTTTCAAGCATTCCACTCCTCCTTGCAGATTTGCCAACAGGCAGATCCTTCCTCTGGCCTGACAAGGTGTGCCATACAATTTGGTCATGAGTCATCAGTGCCACTTCCAAAAGAAGTTTTTGAAGCTGTCAAAGAGTCAAAGAGGTTCTTCTGTTGCTGACCCCCTGCTTCTCCTGCCTTACTGCTGCGACAAAGAGTCCACGCCGTGTCATGTCGTCGCATGGCATGAAGAGTTCCTGCGAGATTTCAATAGGGTGTGACCAGGAAAGGAGACACGGTATGTTTGCGTACAGCATTTGTGAAGGAAAGACCTACCTTGACTGTCTCTGTTGAAGTGGCACTGCTACATTGCAGCTGATCCAACCCTGGCTCCTCATCTGGAGCTTCGGCTATCTTTCCTTCACCTCTTAATGGCAAGCATGTCAGGCTTTACTGGCCCAGAATGGGCACGTAAATATTAAATACTTTTCAAATTGCAAAACAATTTGCAGTGGCCAATTCTCGGCTGAGCACCCAAAGCGAAGGCAGGTCTCTGCTGTCTGACATATTTGACACCTCGCCTTCTGCTTCGGGCCAATCTGCCACTGGCGCCTGCGCCAGGAGATTTCCTGGCAGAACGAACAGCCACGATGGTGAAACTTGAAGCCACTACTTTCTGGTCATCGTTCCCAGCTGTTTCGTAACTGGCCGCATACCGCTGGCATGGCATGCCCGGACCTGCCTGGATCCACCTGTGGTGCCTTTGTGCTGAAGAAGACTTCATCTTCCAGGCCCTGGAAATACTCTGATCAGATCAGCATTTTCAGATGCTATATAGTATACTCACTATACTGTATACATAATATGTATATATATATATTCTATGTATGTATGTATGTATGTATGTATGTATGTATGTATGTATGTATGTATGTATGTATGTATGTATGTATGTATATTCTATGTATGTATGTATGTATATTCTATGTATGTATGTATGTATATTCTATGTATGTATGTAGATTCTATGTATGTATGTATGTATGTATGTATGTATGTATGTATGTATGTCTATATATCTATATATCTATATATCTATATATATCTATATATATCTATATATATATATATTATATGTATCCATATATATCTATATATATATATATATTATATGTATCCATATGTATATATATATATATATATATATATATATTTATCCGTATATCCATATATCCATATATCCATATATCTATATAGTACATATTTATATTGTATATCTATATATTATCATGGTATGAGCCGGTATGAGGAAAAGAGCGTGGGCAAAAAGCGCCAAGTCTCCACACAACGCCACAAGCTAAATGCGTTCCAAACATCGTGCCTTGCAGGCGATGCCCTCCTTCTTGCAACAGAACTTCTTCTTCGCCAAAGACCTTGGAAATAGGAACCACGTTCTTATTCAATTACTTGGCCGCGACCATTGGTGATGACCAGAAAGCATCTTTTCTGACACAGCACCAGGACCGTTTGTCATCCATCTGTAGTCACTTAGCGCACCATCTTCCCAACCCTGACCTGGCCCCATCCCAGCGGTCCCAGCGCACCAGGCACGCTCGTAGTTTCGCAAGGCGATGCTGCAGTGAAAGTCTTCCTGGCAAAGCGCTTTTGGAGTGAAAGAAATCAATCTATATCAAGCTACCCTGTCTACCCTGTCTCACGTCGAAATGCTCACGTCTGCACCAACTCTTCGAGATACACTCCAGTTTGCTACGAAATTTCGAAATGCATGGAAGAACGCAGTGATGGAAGCATTATGCAAATGTGCTTCAGCCATTTGCCAGAAAAGTACAGTGCTTCAGCCATCTGCCAGAAAAGTACAGCACCTGATTTGTTTTGGTAGTTATTATATATATATAGTTGTTATGACGTTTTATGATGGTTTATTCATGTTATTCAGTTCTCTTCAAAGGTTTTTCGGCCTCGCATGCCACGCCCAGTTCTTCGCAGCACCACTCTCGCTTTTCCCGTGACCTTGGTGTGCAGTTAAGCACCAAACCTTGGCGTCAAGCTTGCTGTGCACGTGCCAAGCTGCCAAGCACCCAACCATGCTGCATTCGCATTCTGCCGGTCGACATCGCAGTGGAAAGTGATCTGAACACCAAGAGCTGGCAACAGAAACCAGTATAGACATGTATAAACAGTATAAACAATATAAACAGTATAAACTGCTCTTTCCAAAGTCAAAGTGGAGAATGAGCACACTCTCGCCTTGTCGCCTTCCCTCTGTGACAAGCAGTGTTTTACCTGTCAGGTATCCCCACAATAAAGAAAAGAGAACTCGAATATCGCATCATGTGCAGAATCTGCCTAGCTTACTTTCTAGTTTGTGTGACCGAGAAGAAGAACATCTGACTTAGACTTTCCCACCATGTCAGTTCATCCGACTCGGAAAATTCTTGGTCAGGACAAACTGTTCAAAACCGCCTGCCAAAGCCCCAGCAGAAGGCTCCACCGCATCTGCAGGTTCAAAACAAAAAACATGGTCACAAGTCTCGTCTCAGGATTAGCAGGCGAAGGTATGAAGCCACCGCAGGTTGCAAGCTGGAAGCTGAGAACAGACAGGAAGAGATGAAAAAGAAGAAACAAAATAAAAGAAAACTGTAAACTGTAAACATCTAGAAAAAGTATGAAAAAGTAATTCCAATGTAAAAGATTCAAGTTCACATTCGAATTACTCCAAAAGATTCAGACCCAAGCGAGCTGCCTTACCGGTGCATCGTGGTCAAGCGAACGTCCACTGCGTCAGCAGCTAGCGCCGGTTAGCTTGGGCCGCTTGATCTGTTTGAGCCACTGCAGCTGTGTGTTCAGTCGTGTTCGTCGAGACTCTGGTCTCAGAAGTATGCTCAACACAACACTTTCCCAGACGCCAAAGCTTCGAAATATGATTCGGCCAACTAAGAGCGGCAGCCGCACTCCGAAATGAACTCAAGCTTTGTAGTCTAGTAGTTAAGGAAAAACTCAGCTAGCGTGCGGATTTGACATCTGGAGTGACCACGACACACACAGAAGAACAGCAAGGGAGCACGGTTCAAACCCCACATGCGGAGGCTCTCGCGTTGAGCGAAGCCCCAAGCCTTGCAAGAGGTTGAAAAACAACAAGGCTGTCACTTTGGTGAAAAAGGGATGGGAAATGCGTTCAGACTGGAAACTGGGGAGCTATGTGGGATTCCAAGATAGAACAAATTCTATGTCTGAGTCCGCAACTCTTCAATGGGACTCGAGAAATGGTGATGGGCACCAGCATGTCACCATAGCTCAAGACCTGACCACTTTCGTTCGAATTTTGGCCCTATTTGAATCGACAGGGATAGTTTCTGATAGCGCCTCTGGCAGTGCCAAGACAAGCTCAAAGGCTGGCAGCCCTATCCTGCCAATGAGCTCCTGACAGGAGATCGGAAAAAATTGTAGCATGGCCGGCATGGCCGTGCTGGCCGGTCGAAAAGCGCTTAAAACAACGGCGCTGGGGGCGCCTCGACGTGATCCAGTACAAGGAGCACCTGGCGTCCAGAAAATAACTTTGTTTACCCTCTGTTAAGCTAACATAACTATGGGAAATGACCATGTTTAATGGGTAAATCCACTATAAATGGCCATTTTCAATAGCTATGTTAGTTTACCAGAGGGTACCTCATGATTTGAAATGTGACGCAGCAAGAAAAGGAGGATGCACATGTTTTTCATGCAGATGCACATGCAGAAATTCTCGCCACCAAAATTCAAAGCTTGTTTACCCAATAATGAGTTCTCTGTGCTGGTAACATCCCACCCATGCGCACAATCTGTAAATACATCCCCATCTTTGCAAAATGTTGCAAGTGTGTACACGTATACCTTTACATACGCATACACATATACATATACATACACAATCACATGTACATGTATAAGTATATATGATGTTTATACATATATATATATATGTATAGATAGATAGATACAGTGCGTATATACACTGTGTAATAATACACTGTAATACATATACAAAATACATGGCATATACATGTATACACTGTGATAATGATATATATATATATATCCTCCCATCATCGGTGGCACTCCCTGCACCTGGCTGCACTCCAAACGGCGCAGCTCAGCTATGGGAGCCTTCAAGGCAGCCTGAGACAGCACACGGACCAAGGATCACTGGGCTGGTCCAAGATTTTTAAAGTGCCGTGAATCTGCTTGGGAATCTATGAAAAGCATAACAAATATCAGCTTGGTAAATAAACTTTCTTTCAGCAATGAATTTTCTTCGTGGGGGAATGACCACTTACATTGTGTAAGACTTACTGATGGAAGCTGACATGCAATGAACTACGGACTACCGGACCAGTACAAAAGAACAGCTTCCAAGGATTCCAACGGGGGAGTTGCATGTCCAAAACCAAAGGCTCCCAAAAAAAGAAAGCCTTGCCATTCATGGGGATGTTGTGTCGCAGTGCCTCCAAGCGATCTATCGCTCGAAGCTGCTGAGGAAGTTTTGATTCGAAACCTGACAAGTAAGCAGCTGGTATGACTCGCCACTGCCGTTTCAGAATTTCAGAATCCATGTTTTGTCCTCATGAGACCCACAGATGCATCCCTCCAAGTGAAAATCATTCATCATATTCATCAATGTTTACGCTCCCGTCATCTCTAAGTTGCTGACGCTCTAGCTTGGAGTCAGCTGCGCGCTGTGCTTCCTCTGCTAGCCGCATCCTTGGCAATCGAGGAGTTGGTATTGGAGAGTTTTTTCAGACAGTACGCTGTTGGTATTGTCTTGCAAGCTTGCCAAAACAAAACAGGATCCACTCCCAAGCTCAAATTTATGTTGCCTGCTAATTTAATCCTGAATACTATCTGTCTTGAACCCTTCATATTTTCTTTTTCGGCGGGAGAAAGGAAAGGCAGCGTCGGAGAGCAGCAAATTCAGGACCACTTCACATTCTGTAAGCTTTCCATTTCCACAGAACCAGGGTACAGGCGTACCCATCACAAGTTTCCTGTGCAAGTCTGCCTGAGAAAGAATACCTCAGTTCAGCAAGATGACTGAAGGTCTCAGGACAAGTGGACAAAAGCTGGTCAATGCGTTCGCAAACACTCCCTGATCAACCTTCCTACCCTCTGGTAATTTAACAGTTTGCTATTGAAAATGGCCATTTATAGTTGATTTACCTATTAAAAATGGTGATGTTCCATAGTTATGTTAGTTTACCAGAGGGTATTTCTTTCCATACCAATGAGAGTCTGGCAATAGCAATTCAGAAAAATGTACCTGGGAAGGGTCCACGCCACTGACAGTCACTGGCTTACAAAGCTTCTTCTTCCTTGTGACAATCGGCAAAGTGAGCCATCATGAGCCATCTCTAGTACTAAACTGTTCCTGAAACATCCTAATTCCATGTAAGTCCCAAGGTCTTAGGCGCACTTGTGGCCCAGCTCTTTCAAGTAGCCTGTCACAACTTCAGTTTTTCCAACTCCTGGCATCACAAAACCATGGTCCAATGCGGCTTCCTAAATGATCCCGGCAAACACCGAAGCAATGATAGTCCAATGATAGTGCTCCTGCAGGGCCCCATACGTGCAATGCACACCCGCATCGTCGCCGCAAACATGATGACCTCGGGTTGCTTGAAAAAGGCGACGTGCGGGACCCATGTGGCCAAGGCCGAAGGACACGAGAATGTTGGATGGTCAAAGGCTTGCAACACTCAGAACTGGCCTGGCTTGTCCATCTCCCAGAAAGGTGTGCAAAGCAAACACCTGTTCAGTACTGAACGAGTGTTGAACGATCCAAATTGACATGCAGAAAATGGTCAGTTGAAGGCAGTTAGACAATACTGAGTACCGACGTTCAATCACCCTGCCGTTACAACTGGGACTTCTTTGGATGGCTTGGGATGGAGGGAAATCTCGCACCTCCTTGTGCCTTGCCTCACCTGAGCGCAACTTCTGGGCGAAGTCTGCAGCGCGTCCAGATATTTCCGATGTTTCGCAGTTCGAGGTCTGCGCCATATCGTTGCAGCAGGGGACGCAAAGCATCCTGGCTCTTGGAGGGGAGATCATTCCTCAGCTGTAGGAAAGTTCCTACTTCACAAGATACTTCACAAGATTCGCATTGATTCGCAAGTATGGGGGATCTCCCATCTGCTCTTTGATCTCTTTGAATACTCCATACAGTACTTCAAGTCCAACAGCCCAACAGCATCGTCAGGAGCTCAGCCTGGCTGTTGGATCAAGCACTAAGGCTCGTGCAGACTTGGAAGTCCGGCGTCCTCATGGGGAGCTTTGTTGAAAGCTTGACATGTCACATGATTCTTCGACATTGCATTTGATGATTAACATACAGGTCACACAATGTCTGTCACTCCTTGCTGGGTTCCACCTTGGGCTCTGGGGCTTTGAGATCTTTGGCATCCTTCTCCACAGCTGCGCAAGCTGTTTGTGCTTGCACCTCTCCGTGACCAGGCTGGAGATGTTCTCCAGTGTACATTCATCAAAAATCCAACAAGGGCGCCTCCTTCTTAGGCTTCTCCAGAGGTTTGTTCTCAATCAAAATGCTCACATCCTGAGATTCAAAGGCAAATCTGTCAGCACATTTTGGGAGATCGTTCGAAGTTGAAAGGGGGCACTTTTGACTGCACAAAAAAGGCAAATCTTTGGGGCTGTAAATTCGATTCATGGGGTATCGCAATCATAACTCTAGCAGACTGCTGAACGGATTCATCTTTGTGAGGCGACATAGAGACTGGGCTGATTCGATGCTAAAAAAATGCTGAATACCTGACCTTGTCGACAGATTTCCCGAGTTCATCTGTCTCATCCAGAATTGTGCGGGGCCTGCGCTGGGCGAAAGGGGCATCCAACACAGCATCGCCCTTGTGCGGAACCATGTCATTGCTTGCTGGTTTGAATTTGACTTAGTAAATCCTAGCCGGACCAGTTTTGTCCCAAAATGTTATGAGGTGCGTTTATTGCAAGTCTCACGATTTTGTGTTTTTTTCCAACAATTGGATACGAGTATATTACAAACATATTGCAAACATAGTAGTTTCACAGATTCAGGAACAGTCAAATCAGCATGAAATCATCATAGTGTTTTGTTTCCACAAGAGACTTTTTTTCTACAGTAGGGGGTGTTGTGAGTGCCAAATTGGATAAAGCTCAACAAGTTCTGTAGTGTTGTACTCACCACTTCTATCCACTTCTAACATCTGTTCACCATATTGAAAGCAATGCTAAACAAGGTCAGCTGATGTTAGCTGCTTTGTCGAGATTGTCCCTCGGAATCCTCGCTGCACTTTTTCGTTCTCACGGTCTTCGAGCGCCGAACGGACCTCTGCAAGGAGGGCCTGACAGGAACAAGTGTGCAAGGTCTGTTCGGGAGAACAAGACTCTGCTGTTTTGGCTTCTCCGAGATCAGCTCAAATTCCAAAATCTTCCAGTTTGCTGTGATCTCACAAGGGCCGGAAAAAGCGAAACTGCGTTTTCTCCAGTGTGATCAATGTGATCATGATCCTTTGCAAAAAGTGCTTCATGATGCTTCATGTTTCCTGCATGTCAGCGCTCGCCTTGGCCTTGGCTTCTGAATCTTCCGGCCCACTGCTCTGCAGTATACCACGGACCTCAAGGCTACACCAGGACTGCAACACTCGCCACGTCTCCCTGTCGATTTGGGCATCTCCCTCTCGCTTTTCCGCTTGGTTGCCGTGCCACAGCCACACCATCTGCACCGGAGCGAACACAGTCAGCTGCAGATGAGAGATCCACCTGAGAAAATAGAAACAGATCAATTCCATGAAACTAAGATCAATCTCTACAAATGGAGGTTTCCTAAGGAGGTACCTCTAAATCATCCATTTTAGTAGGATTTTCCAGTATAACACATCCATTTTGGGATAACCCCATTGGTGGAAACCCCCGAATGCACTGAGTCAGATGCACCGCCAATGGCGACGATCGGGACGGGTCCCTGTGAGATTGATGCATGGCACAGTTGGTTGATCTGCTTTACCAAGATCTGTTTCTGAGCAGATCCTCTCAAGTCATAAACAGACTCAACTAATTACAATTTCTGCCAAAAAAATGAATCGGGTCAAACGATTTCACCTGGTAGGGATGCAGTGACATGTAAACAAGTGACAGCTTAGCACACTAAGTCACTAAGCATGACCAACAAGATAGAAATTGAAACTTTGGGAAGTTGCGGTCACCGGACGACTACTTCTGCCACATCGCCTCGCTGGCAACCTGCTTCCGCAAGAGTGGCAAATGCTCCATCCCCTGACAGCACGAAGATCACGAAGTGGGAAAACAGCTACGTCAGCTACGTCCAAAGCTCGATTCTTGAGATTCTTTTCTCATTGACTGATGCTTTTTGAAGCTGCCACACCTTCGCCTGACTGGCTTTGGTAGGCGTTGTAAAGATGGCACCGCTGCCCAGGTAGTCTGCATTGACCTGCGGCAGAAGAACCTCTTATCAAATGTCATCGCTCACAAAGATACTCCAGTTGTATTGAGTCATTGCCCGTCTAGTGAATTCATGTGTATTCTTGGCACTGGTACTGGGGTTGGTTCGAACCACAGCAACATTAACGACAACGGCCACCAATGCAGTGCAAGGTGATCCTCCGGATGTAGTGCTGCAGATACCAGCTCTGGCCGACCATATGTGGAGCAACCAAGGATCCTTGCAGGATATGTCTGGAATGAGTGCAATGCCTTACCTTGCAATTTGAAGGCAAAGTGGACAGTGAGATGTGTTCCGTTTGGTTTGAGATTCAACCACGGTTGGAAAAAAAACATGTTGCTGTACAAAGTGAAAAGAAACAGGCTACTCAACCAAAAGGAAGACATCCATCCAGCTTCCCCATTTCACAAAATGGGGTCAAATAGAAGATTCTCGGACCCCAAAAGCTGTAAATTCCCATCCGTCCCTTGGCAAATCCGCGCTCGGGTAGGAACCTTTTCTCCTCTCTGCTGGTGTCAAAACGATGCGCTACGCATGCACCGGCAGGTTCAGCTTCACCATGGCTTCCTGAAAGGACCGAGGAGATGGCACATGGACAAACTAGATATAGAATTTTATAGAATCATGTAGACTGGCACCTAAAAATTGAACCTTTGGAGCTCCATTTGAACACCCAAAGACCAAATGCGAGAACTCAAGATTTAGTTGTGACATGCTGTGACATGTTGTAACATGTTGTGACAGAGCTTGGTTTTTTTTCCTATATTTTTCTGAAGCCTCGAAGGGAACTTCCTGCCTTGAGGAGACCCATGACCTGAGGCTTCTTCTTCCGCAAAGCAGCCTGGCTGTGCCCAGCGATAGTTGTGTAGGGCTGACATTTTGGGTCTTCAGTCACTAGAAAAGTACCCCAACAGCACGTCCAAACTCCAAACAATCGTTCGAAGAACGGAAAAAGGTGTCCAAAACAACAAGCAATTCAACGTCAAAGAGTCAAAAACAAGATTCTCGGCACAGTTAGCAGTGTGTTGGGAAATTCAACGCTGCGCACCGTGCTAAATATAGTGAACTTTCAGCCAAAAGACATTGACTGTGGGTGCAAAGACTGTGTGCTAGGTCTGCTAGGGACAGAATGTAGGCCATTCGATGGTAAGTAACATAAGTTCATGACTTAGAAGACACCGTATAAGTACAGAAAGTCGTGCACTTTGCTCATGGAAAAGATATTGCTTAGCTATGCTTAGTTTCAATTGCAGAGCATGCTTAACTTGCCTAGCTGCAACTGAAGGTCACAGGATATGTGTGCAAGAGTGGTCACGTGAACCACCGACAATCTGTGAGCCTGAACACAGTTTCCAATTCCTTCTGGATCTCTTCAGAAACCAGAGTAAACCTATCATATCTGTCAGCTTCAATCCAGATAATGCTGATAGCTAGAGATAGCTAGTTACTAAAGTTATCTAAAGTGCATCAGTTGATGGCGGCATCCACTGCCTCCAGCATCATGGCGGCATCGCGGGGATCGACACGCGAGTTGGCTTCAGCAGCCAAGTGCATGATGTCGGCACCTGCCATCCAGCCATTTTCGGGTGGCGATGGAGAAAATTCTCATGTGAATGGCAACTGGAAATTGGGTGCATCAGCATCATCAGCTTCTTTACATTCATGCTATCGTGATGTATTTCACCATGTAAGGAAATTGACAGTCCAAATTTGGTGCATGTATTTCCGCCAAAACCCGAACACCAAGTTGCCCATACCTTTGGCGCGCCCCCCTTCACCTGTGTCCAGCATGTTCAGCTTGGCACACATCCCCAGCAGAGTACTGTTCATCGCAGCAGTCGGCGTAGAGGTCTCTGTCAACAATTTGTAGACCTCTGGAGTCAACAGGAACTGATTTCAGATAGGGAGAAAAGCAACAAGAGAAAAACTTGATGTGTTTTTTTTGCGAATTTTAACAAGCTGAAAAAAACTCGATAGTTTCATGGCTGTACTGGCCTCTGTAGCACGACGTCCCTGGCGATCACGCAGACAGCACTGAGCGAGTTGGCCATAAAGCCGCGGCTCCGGGGAGACCTTCTGTGCAGGCAGCTCCTCACAGCTGCGAGATAGAACTTCCCGTCAAACAACAAAGAAAAAACAGAAAGATTAAAGAAAAACAGCTGGGCCAGTCAAACAGTTACAATCTGTGGGAAAATCAATGTGGTCATCTGAAGCTCTTGAAAATGTAGGCCACTCTCCAGTCTCAAGCATATATTAATATGAACTGTGCCTGACGTAGCAAGTCCAGTGCTTCATCCCAGCGCTTACCTCAAAAAGCATAGACACCAATCAATCGATGATAGGTCTCACCAAACCACACCTCAGCAAAAAATCCTAATTTTGTTTCCGACATTTGGTGGTTTATGACCACTTGTGGCGATCAAGCACGCTTGCGCATCCAGCTCTGAGATGGTACCCGCATCACTTTGGCCGCCTCATGGCGCATCACTATCATCACTTTGGGCGCCCACCTAAAATGGCACACTCCTCACACTTTGGACGTTCACTTTGGGCACCCATGTCTGGCTCATGGTAGGTAGTCACACAAATGTAGCGTTTATGCATGTAGCATTGTGTGGCATTACGCAGCAGTATGTTGTCCTACCTAGTCCTACGTAGCAGTACATAGTAGTACGCAGCGGTACATGGTACATCCATGTACATCCTAGCACATGGAAGGATCACTGCAGTGCGCAGTAAGACGAGATAGCACGTGCTAGTACTTAGTGTGCTAGTTACAGTGCCAGCGGTAGTGGTAGTTACAGAAGGCACACAATGCGATGCATGAATGGGCTCCCAAAGCGATGTACCAGCAGGCTCCCGAAGCGAGACATGTGCCCGAAGACACCCCCTTTTTCCCGAGAGCGTCTGAGCGCAGGGTTCTTCCAATAGTGGGGGTCTGTAAAACATCTTCTCATCTTCACATCCTCTCATCTTCACATCTTCTCGTCTTCACATCTTCTCATCTTCACATCTTCTCATCTTCACATCCTCTCATCTTCACATCCTCTCATCTTCACATCCTCTCATCTTCACATCTTCTCATCTTCACATCTTCACATCTTCACATCT
>Ga0126342_10007110_pt1 | contig 19933 bp, 21 predicted proteins | sample Cyp1metagenome_FD_92528 | JGI IMG/M metagenome (GOLD analysis project Ga0126342, IMG submission 92528) | Coral microbial communities from Lord Howe Island, Old Settlement Bay, Australia - Cyphastrea 1 metagenome | ecosystem: Host-associated > Invertebrates > Cnidaria > Coral ... | reverse complement strand
GTATATACATATATGTGTATATACATACATACATATATATATATATATATATATGTATTTATATATATATATGTATGTATGTATATATATACTACATATATTCATATACATAGGTGTAATATGTATATATATAATGTTCAATATCCCAACTCCATCCCATGCCAACCCTTGAGTTTGTTTAAGACCCTTTGCGAATCCGTGGTTCAAAGCCAAAGTCTAGGATAGAAACCCGGCAACCTTCAGATTTCATCAGTCATGGTCATACTTGCGGGGGCACTTCCAGTGGTAAGTGGATATATAACCATAGTTGTAGGGGTTATATATATCCCAACTTCTGGGGGCTAGAATCAAATGGTTCTACCCCTAAAAATACCCCCAACTGCAACTGCAAATACGGGTCCTCTTCGGGTAATGAGCTTGTGGATAGTACATGCTTTGACGGAGTATGGCCTGGTGCTGCGATTCGAACGTCCAGGATCAAGGAGAAACACAACTTTTGTCGATTCATTCTGGCTTAGTCATGCTTGTGTCTGTGCTATTCTATGATCGTCTATAATCTAACTTTGAGAGGTCTCCGGCAACATGTAACATATGGCAAAGTGATTTTCGGATTTTGGTGGATTTTGGGATGTTTTCCGCTTCCCAATAGCATCAAAATGTTGGTGTGTTTTTCCAAACAATCACATCACATTTTTTGGATGTGCGACACATTTTTCCAACGGTGCATTCCCATACGCTATAGCCGCTATACTATAGCCGCTATACCCATCTATACCCTCTGGTAATCAAACGTAGGAATTGAAAATCCTCAAAAAATGAGGTGTTCAATGGGAGAATAATCTCTATATAAATGATGGATGTTCAATTGCCATGTTTGGTTACCAGAAGATATATCACACTGATGTGGCTTCCCTCCCCAAAAAACACAGCAGGCCTTTGGAGGGTGTGGCAGGGCAGGAGGTCGGCCGATCTCCTGTCCATGGTCATTTTATAAGATATTTCTAGTGGCAACTCACGGCAAAACATGGGTAAATCATGGTGAATCATGACAGCCCTCCACAATGCCTGGATTTTTCCATGGATTTGAGGCTCTTCTTTTTCTTAACTATGGCGGGCAGCCCTTTTCGGAGATGGTGATTGTATGTGATCGTCGTGAACTACTCCTTGACCATCCTTGACCTGTTTGATCCCGGGAACTGAAGGAAATTGGGAACCTCACCATCAAAAAGGGGGCAAAAACCGATTAAGATTTAACCCTCAAAAGTGTGTATGAAATGTATAAAATGTACCACATGAAGGAATGTATGAAATATATGATCCTGGTATATGTCCCCCAACGCATGGGATGGATACAGTAGTGCTCAATGACCACTAATCCTGGTCTCCTCAGTCTTAGATTTTGAAATGCCAGTCCAGTCAACATGCCCAGAGCTCACAAAATGGGCCACTTAGACGTACGTACCTATATTGGGGGATTCTACTGTGGTGATTGCAACTGTTCCGAACATGTTGTTCTGCTGGGCATCAAGCAGCACCACGTGAACAAAAAGGCTACAATCAAACGAAGGGTTAGAAGTATTGGGTGGGATAGTGAGTGAGATGTCTTTTTTTTGTCAAGCCATCACATCAAAGTGTGTCGGTGTGTGTCATCAAATTGTGTCAAATGCTGAAGATTCAAATCTCAAGGATCTTTCAAAACCCCCATTACCTTCCATGGTGATGAGGCCATGCGGTACATGTGTCTAAGCTGCATGGCACTGCATGGCCTCATTGACAACGCTTGGGTGGCATTGGGGTGGGGTTGGGGTAGGGCTGGGGTGGGGTTGGGTTTCTGGTGGAATTGGGTTGGGGTGGGGCAATCATGTTCATGTTGACTCGAGGCCGAAACTGACTCTTCGGTGGAGATGTGTTATGGTACATGATACATGATGCTAGGCTCTTAACTTCTGCAATCAACTTCCAACATGCTCTTCATGCTACGCTCTTAAAATCTGCGAGCTACTTCCAACACGATCTTGATGCGACACTCTTAATATCTTCAAGTAACTTCCAGCACCTTCTTTCTTGATGCTGCGATTTGTGGAGAAAGATGACAGAGGTCTTTCCGGAGTGAAAAAGGGGCAGCTGAATAGATGGGTTGATTTGTCTGAAGCTACTTGACCCACTGGAAACACCTTGTGCAAGAAGCATCTTGAATCATCTCGAATCATGTCACATCTTCTTGATGCAGATATGCAAAATACCAAGCGTCCCTATTACCACGCAACCTCAGACTCATTTGTACTCGTGATCACACAGGAAAAGACCATCAAGATGACAGCCGATGATGGAGTTGGAAGTGGTGGTTTGGGAGGAAGACACAACCACTAACTCACCATGGGTGGTTCACATAAGTTACCATCAGTCAACATCAACTGGCCTCAAACAACATCAATTGCCATGAGTTCGCATTGCTTCTAAGAATCAATCAAAATCAACAACAAATGACTTCAGTTGCATCAACTGACATGAATAAACCTTAAATCGACCCTCTGGCAATCTAACATAGTTGTGGACAACCACTGTTTAAAATAGGTAAATCGTCTACAAACAGGCCATATTTGCCATATCGTGGCCTCGTGGAGAAGCCAATTCGCCGAGAGGTGTGGCCTGGCGGGCGAAAAGACCGTGGGATTCGAACCCTCAGCTGGGATACAACCCCTGTAACTATGGATATATATATATATATAATTATGTATACATATTATTAATATATCACCCACTTATAACTGGAACTGCACCCCGAAGTAACTTGGGGGTGCAGTTCCGGGTATAAGATGTTACAAGTGGCCCAAGCATAGGTTATTCTCAGGATACCACCAGGATTCAACCAGGGCTCAGCAAAACCAACGGTTGAATCATCAAGTTTGATATAGTTTGGTCCACTTTTGCAAATTCACTGACTGGATAGGAAAAAAGAGTAAGAACACAATCTATATATGTATGTATATTGTATTGGATAGTCAACTGAACAAGCCGCTTGGCCACAAACAGACCTGAAATCAACCAACAAAGATGAACAATATGCACGTCGGACTGTATGTAATCGCCAATTTTTCTTGGTACAGGATTCGTTGGTTGTCATTAGATCCCCCGTGAAACCCCTGGCACCAAAGACCCGGCACCACCGGAACTCGCCTGCCGCGAGACAGTGGCTTTGACGTCTCCTACACGTGTCTTCGAGGGAACAGCCGATAGAGGTCTTGTCTTCCTGCTACCCTTCAATATGTGTCAGCCAACTTGTGTCGTTGCCTTGTGAAATTGAGTTTCAGGGATGTGTATATATATATATATATATGTTTTTTCACTGTGTATACGTACACGAAACATATAATTGTCGATGTCTATGCATGTACAGTACTTATCACAACATGTATGTACATATATATATATATTGTACATGTGTATACTGTACATGTATATATATATAAATAAGTATTATATTATACATGTATACTTGGTATGTATATCTGTATATCTGTATATCTGTATATCTGTATGCATGTATGCATGTATGCATGTATGCATGTATGCACGTATGCACGTATGCACGTATGCACGTATGCACGTACGCACGTACGCACGTACGCACGTACGCAGGTACGCAGGTACGCAGGTACGCACGTACGCAGGTACGCAGGTACGGAGGTACGTAGGTACGTAGGTACGTAGGTACGTAGGTACGTAGGTACGTAGGTATGTATGTATGTAGGTATGTAGGTATGTAGGTATGTAGGTATCTAGGTAGGTATGTAGGTAGGTAGGTAGGTATGTATGTATGTATGTACGTATACACAGAACCCACACTCTTGATGGATGTCATGATGAATGCAGTATCCACATTGATGTGCACCTTCCCCCTGGCTGCACCTAGTGTGCGGCTTGATCCTCCTGCAAATTTGGGCGCTGAGGCTACGAAAGTGAGGCGCGGATATAAGGATTGTAGTTGGGACCAATGTGACGGATCAAACAACAACTTTTTACATGTCTAGATCCCAACATGCAACCTCCACCGAAACATTTAAAGAGGCTATTGTTACCAGTAGGGGCCTAGTGATGCTTCACAGGATGTCCTGACCCCCACCAAATACAGTATATATATATTATATTATATATATTATACATATTAGAATGAATGGTCCATGGGCGATCCTCATCGTTTCATCATCTCCCAAGGAATTTCGAAGTACTTCGGTTGGTCAACTCCCCATAGTATCCTAGTGTTTGATAAATAAATCCGCGCGCTCACCGCGGCGCCCTGCAAAAGATTATCATCTTGGCTGGTTTGTATTTATATAATTTACTATGATTCCCGATATACAGCAAGAAACTGAAAATAATATAAAATAATGAATGTGTTCAGTTGCTCTTTATCACCATTCTTAATGGCTAGTTCCCCAAGACTGTGTCGACTTCAACTCCCACCTCCAGACATCAAGGAGAAACGATCGGACTCTGAATCCACCTGCGGAGGAAGCAGCCAACATCGGGGAGTCACTGACTGGTTGGTGGTTTCAACCCCTCTGAAAAATATTAGTCAAATGATGTCAAATGGGAATATTATTCCCAATATATATATATGGGTATGGGTCAATACCTATAGATACATTTTTAGTGGGATGAACATCCATTTACCAGCTATTTTGGGGTTCACTAGGTACCAACCAGGGTTTTGACCCATCCCCATATGGGAAAAAAAACATGTTCCAAACCACCAACCAGCTGATGTGGCTGATGGACCAGGTGCCCTGGGGTCCCCTGGGGTCCCCTGGTGCCTCCGCATCAAAGAGACCTCCAGAAAAAGATGAGGCTTGTTTCTCCGGCACCTGCATGCCGTTCCACCATGGACTGTAGATATCTGTGGGAGATGGACATACCCTCTGATTATTTAACATAGCCATGGAAAATCACGGTAAACCAACTATAAATGGGCCATTTTCCATGGCCATGTTAAATAACCAGAGGGTGGATGGACTATCTGTTGAATCTGGGCCTATTCCATTGTCCATGAGAAGGAAACAGTCGCTGAAATGTGTTAACGAATGTCCTTTGACTTCCCACCACAGGTCCCTGTGTGTGTGATCTCATTTGGACGGCAGACGCATCACATCCTACTGATGCACCAACGCATTTTCGGCAAGCTGACAATATTTACAAGATTGTACAACCAGGGCTTCTGATCTACATGGCCGTTGGGACATGACACTGGACGTAACAATTTCCATGAGATGAATCCTTTTTCCTGTCGTGAAGGTAAAAGAACAACAATATCATCTGGTTGGTGGTTTCAACCCCTCTGAAGAATACTATTCAAATGGGATTCTCGTTCCCAATATATGCACATCTAAATTAGATCTAAATGTTCCTTTTCTTCCACGTCCTGGGGGGGTCCTACAGTAAGTCAGGGGGGGACCCGCAGTTGTCATCCATCTTTTCCATGGCTATTTTCCATGATTTTTGAAGCCTCCAGCGGAAATGGGGTACCGGATGGTACCGGCACCTCAGGACCGAGCAGTTGTGCAAGCACCTGCACCTGAAAACGACGTGTGACAGAAAACTCAAAAAGAGCTGATTTTTCACAAAGCTGGGCTTGTTTGAAAAGACCATGAAAGCACAAGTCATATGGAGGTGTCTTAAACCGGGGATCCCAAAAACTCATAAAAACTCTAGGTTTCAATATGTTGTTCAATACTAAAATGGTCATCCATGACTTGGATGATTTGGGGGTAATTACCCAAAAAATTTAGGAAATCTCCATATTCATCTCCTTGACCTTGAATCTCGACTGATGCAAGGCGTTTTTAGATACGATGACTCCTCTTTTTGAGTCACCATTTATGACCTTGTAGTGAGGTAACGATGATTTACCCAGATTCAGAGTGGTGTATGCTTACAGAAGTTGAAAAAAACAACTTCACCAGTTGGAAGAGACAGCTCTCTGAGATCAAGTATTGCAATAGTTCATCATCCTGAATATTCTGAATCCTGCCATGTAAATTCTACTCGTGCTATTTCAGTCGAAACTGTGGTACCCTGCTTTGATCACACCAAAATAGCTTGCAGTAGTGGGTGTTCATCCCTCCACTCAAACGGAAGTATTGACCCATGCCCTTGATTTTCCCCTTCTTGTTGCTTCAATTTACCTTATCGTTGGTCAAATATCAGCGTTTCTGCCGCTGTCAAATCCGCATTTTAGCTAGTTAGATCGCCTTTGTGAGCCCCTCAACCTCCATCTTTGGTGAAATTACCATGCATGGCCCATGGCCACCTTTTGTCCCTTTCTGGCACCTGATCACTCCCCAAACGCGCTCGAATGGGACTGAGATGGAGCCCCAGTCGAGATGTTGGCGGTGCATCTGCCTCGCAAAGCTCGCAAAGATGATCGAACAAAAAGCTGTACTGGTGATATATGCTGTATATGTACATACATGTACGTATATATATATATATATGTATATATATATATGTATATATATATATGTATATATATATGTATGTATATATATATGTATGTGTATATATAATTATATGTTGTGTAATGTTGTGTATGTATATATATAATATGTATATATGTATATGCATATGTATATGAGCAATCTCGAAAACCCTAGGTTCACGGAAAGGACGTCCACAAATTTGGGAAGGTCCCATCGCTTACCGTGTGTTTTTTTTAAACAATTTCCATCAATTTCCATAAACCAATGTCCGTCCAATACATATTTAATATTGCCGGTTTTTTTTGCGGTGGCTCATATAATATTACAGTGTGTATATTATATATGTATGTTATGTTTGTCATGTAAAATGTCATCTTATGACCCAGCTATACTGGTGGTCGCAAAGGTCATAATGTGGTATAACCTATTGATCAACCATGTTCAAGGCTAGTAAGCAAGCGTTGAAATAGATCAAAGTTCTTATTTCTTGTATGTTCTTTCGATTTCTTTCGTAGATTTGCGGGTTTTGGCGGAATACCAATTGGTTGTGCTTTTTGGAAAGCGCACAGTAGGAACAGGTGAGTAGGGGTCAGCAAAAGTGAACTTGCCGATCATTCCCCAAGACCCCCAGAATACATGGTTGACCATAGATACCCTACAAGAAAAGCCATCTTTGAAGCAGGATATGATATTCCCTCGTTTGTGCTACCACAGAATCATCTATCTGCTTGGTGGGCAAAAGAATACCCGGATTTTTTCACTATGAAAGTTGATTGGGATCACCAGGATATCCTAGCGGAAATAAACATGAATCTTGCTCTCCCAAGCAATCTCATAGTTTTTCTATATCCCCATCATCCCCATCATCCCCATCTTTAGTTGAAATACCTCCCATGTTTGATGGGTAAATTCTCATTGTTCCTGGGCAAATCCAGTACCCTAGAGGAAGCCAGGCCAAGCCCTTGTACCTCTGCAGGCCATGGTAACCACGGCCATTCGATGAAGATCTGACAGCACTGGGTTTGCGGGTCCAGCATCATTCCCCTTTTTGCGGAACAGGAAGAAATAGATCCCTGCTGATCCCTGCTGATCCCTGCTGCTTCCTTGTGGGTCTTTTGGGTTCCCACAAATGTCTTGTGCTGAGCACCATCTTAGGGAACTTCACCAGTATTATGTCTCTGCATATCTGCACCCTGGGAACGCGCGTCTGGAATGCTGCAAGAATACGACAGTTGAGTCAATTACATCCTTTCGCATGGAAGCATGTGAATGCATGTCAATGTAGGGATTATTAAAGCCCGACATGCACAGTTGGAGCACGTGCTCGTCTATCTGTAGATGGTGGCATGCATTGCAATCTGCGCCCGTTTCCATTGCAGTACACTCTTCCTCCTAGGTTCAGAATAAACATGACCAGGTTGACAATATGCGGGTCAACCCGAAAATCACGGCAGATTCTCAATGACCATAATTTCATATAATTAGTGTCCAAAACTGGAACAAGCCATGTCCTCAATGAGAATTTCATAAGTAATCCCTTCCCCTATAGTAATATAAAATACCCCCTATGGCCCATGGGACCCCACAATAAAAAGATCCAATAACCAATACATTTCAACAGACGTTCAAGTCGAAGCTATTTGATATCAGAGGAAAGGCATTATCGGATTGTCATGATCTCACTGATAAATATTGATAACTGGTTTATAATGGTTTATACTTTACCTGGATTCACCATCTGTCTACCATATCTAATGGTCTAATGGCCATATCAATATGGACCAGGGCGGGGTGTGCTTTTTGGAGTCTCCTAACCGTAGTAAACCAAAAACGCACAGCCTCGGCGGAAACGCGATGCAAGATGGGCAAGGCCACCTGGAACGATTTGTTTGGATGGTCACGAACAGGTACTATCCATTCACCAGCAAACAAATCTGCGGAAAAGGACTCATATGATAAAAACCTTCTGGTGATACACAGTGTGGAAAGTCATCTTTCACCACAAGTTGTTCAAGACAATACGCCAATCTGAAATGCCTCAGACAGATCCCCTAATGGGGATCCCCCATCAGCCAGTGATCATTGTATCGACATGTGATTTGCTTGGTGGCATTGGCTTCACCCTCTAACAGCAGTATAGAAGCCATGTCCCAGCTATCGTTCCATTGTTTTTCCCATATTTTCCCCATAAAACCCTTCATTTCTTGGGGATGTCCATAGCTTACGAAGGGGATTCGATTCCCATCCTCCCATCCGACATCGGGCCTGCCGTTGGTTCCGCACCGCCGCCTTCACGGCGCGCGGCCGGCGGCTTTGCGCCTTCTGCCGCTCGCCCTGCAAGGGTTTCGGCAATGGGAAAACTATCGAAAACTCCGGAAAAAATGCATTGACTAACAATCTTATCACAGTTTTGATGGCGGAAATCCAAACATTTGGGGCTTTTCATTAATTGAACCAGTTTTGATAGGAACGTCACAGAAAGTAGAGAATCTACACCAGTTTATTGCACATGTAATAATGAAATCCAATGAGTGATGGATTTATACCCAATTTATCCAAATTTATGGCCATTGAAGCAAGTGAACGTGAAAAACTATAAAAGAAGCTCAAGTCTCATCCAATGTTTTGGGGCCATATTATATGTTCAGAGTCGAAGATTTGTGAAAAATATATAGAACAGGAAAAAAGCACGCACAAAATTCACCCTTGAATGAGGTGGGTGGGAACATAATCGAAAAAGACTTCACCTATAAAATCCATGAATGAAATTTTGCCACCAACATTTATCCCATGGGCAAGAATTCCATCAACAAAATATCTTAAGTTTGGATTTCGTATGATTTCGTTTATGTGGATTTACTCAAAATATATTCTGCAGTGGCCATTAGCCTCCGCTAATCAAACATAGCAATGGAAAATGGCCCGGCCTGCACGTCCAGGGTCATTGTAGCATCGCCTCGGCGACTCGGGACGACATATGTGCAATACATGTGACATGTGTGCAAAAAATGGTAAACCATGGTAAACCCCAAAAAAACTCCATTTATGGACAATGTATATATATATATATATCAATTTAATTTAATTTATACTGTACACCACATTTCTGGTGATATTGGGGATGATTGGGGATGGTTTGGGTTTTCCATGGGTTTTCCTATATGTTTACCTCATTATACGAGCAATGTAGCAAATGTTTCATGCAAATGCCGTTCGACTGGGGAACTCATCCCCAAATTCAAACTGCTCGAACAAGAGTGTTCTTTAAAAAAGTGGCAAAACTAAAAAATCACAGGGATCGAACGCAAGACCCCAAGCCATTAATGATCATAATGTCCTTTATCGATGGCTGGCTGTTGACTGGACTAAGCAAGTACTTCCCCCTACATTTGTTTTGAAATTCACCCTGTACATGTACCTTTCAATGTAAGTGGTTTGCATGCAACCAATTTCAGAAGATTTGGATGCAACATGATGCAACAGCAGCGCAGAATGTGTGCCTGTGGGTTGTGTGTGTGTGTGTAAATCTTATACACCTCACATTTCATCACATCAATCAATTCAAATCACATCAAGCACAGCGACTTGAACATGTATATATACGTATGTATATAATATGTATATTTATATGCAGTCTGCCACCACTGGATAAACCGAGTCATTTCGAAGAGTTATAGTATATAGAAGCCACCATCATCTCAGCCATGTATCTTGTTTTTTTTAATTCGCAGCCACCATGGTCACCCTTTTCAGAACTTGAGGCTGCTGACGCACCGATACCACACGATAGAGAAGTGGTTGACTTGTCAATGGGGTAAACGCGGCCTGCCATGGGGATACCATCAGATACCCGCCACCTGTGGCTATTTGAGTGGGGAAAATGATGATAAACCATGGGACGACTACTGAGAAAAATGATGATAAAGCATGATAAACCATGGAGTTTAAATGGAAAAACCAATGGAATAAACTGAAAAACCAATGGATTTGGGGGATACCCTATTTTCAGACAAGCCCATGGACCCATGTCATTCTTCTAGCAGCACCCACCAATTGCTGGGCAAACGGTTGATGGTGTCTGATGATTCACCACCCTGCACCATGGCAATGTGAGAATGACCGCCCCTTCTTAACATGTTTATCTGTGAATAGCCATCTACAGTGAGATCATTTACTAATTTACTCTTCAGTAAAGAAACCTGAGAATTTGAAATCACACTCTTTCGCAAGAAGATTAAGATAGATCATCTATACATACAGTGTGCCGAGCTAGACGCACGCCGGGGGACCATGGGGGGCCATCATAACTTGCCCAGTGCCTCCCATGAAGGCGACTGAGGTCTGGAGTCCAAACGTTCCAATGTCCTAAGTGTCATCCCTTTGGCTTGGGCCCAGGTGCAGTTCCACTTAATCACTAGCTTTGTGCCCAGAATTCTAGGGATTATATCGCGTTGTATGGGAGTTGTAACCAGAACAATGATGCAATCAACAACCCAACCGCACCCACAAGTAATCGGTTTGCGGGTTCCTAGGTCGTGGATTAGTCATGATTCGTCCAGATTTCCCACATCCACGAATCCTCTTGGCATAGCTCTTGCGAGCCGATCTAACCATCAACCACCGTCTTTGGGCATCGCTATCTAGAAAAGGTCAAGTTCGCCAACAACCATCGGTGACAACAATAAATTAGTGACTAGTGGGACAAAGACCAAGGATAGGAGGGATGTAAGGCACCACGAAGGGAAATGTTGCAGCAAGATTGATTACGACAACGATAGCAGGCATAGAACATGTCTGATGGATACATCTATAATTATATCTACCAGTTGATTCAATTGATCATGTTTTTGAGCATGTACAAGAAGACTTGAGTACCAAACAACTTCTGAGTTTTACTTGGTACGCACCACCCAATCACGCGATCTGCTGTCAAACGAACATCTACATTACAAAGGGCTAAAAGAACAAGGTTCTGCTATCTGGATCTTTTGCAACAAAGAGATACAAAGAGGACCCGTTTCGAACCATCTGAATTCTTCCTCAACACAACCAATGCGTTGGAATTGGGGCACTCTGAAAAGGGATCTGGGTGTACTTCATTATCAGAGGGGATCTTCATCATAGCCTGCGCATAGTATTGCTGGGAGCTTGGGAATGTGTCGATCACCTCCCGAACCACCAATCGCCAACATCATCTGTCTACCAGAAGAGACCCTTCAGATTGACATGAAAAACGCAGTTGCTGACACCGTCATAACTGCATTGTATCACAGCTAAGGGGAGACTCCATCAACCTTCCATTTCTGGCTCAAGACCTTCAGAATATGCACAATATTCTGGTCATGTGCACTTTCATGGGTCACAAATGGGTTCAGGGAGGACCATTGGGGCCGCCTGAAACTTCCAAACGGACTCTGGGATGGACATTTGGCGCCATGAAAACGGCTCTTGTCTTGGGGGTTTCACTTAACCTTCTAGCTTTAAATTACACTGTCATGGTTGGCGAAAAAAACGGTGTTGACACCAAAAACGAGCTGGTGCTCATGGATGCTCATTCACACACACAGTTCAGGTTGAGAATCAGAGGTTGTGATATCCATTGTGAGTTCAATCTCCATGTTTGGTCTCAGGTCTGCTGACGAACTACTATGGGGAAGCAAGCCTGAACCCACTACAATTGCATGGGGAAATTTCCCTATCAATCCCACACCCTGAAAATTAAAACACACCCCAAGTGGTCCCAAATATGTGTTTATTCCCTACTAGCCGTGGTTTCTGGGGGATATTTAACATTAGGGGGATGTGATTATATCTGGATGGTCTTCACACTCTTCCATTAGATCTATGCAGACCAGTGGCACGCAGGCTACTGCACCGTTTCGGATTAACTTTGCGACCAGATTGTCCTCGAGACAATGTCCAATAGATTTGTGTTTGTGGCATGGACAGATCCCGCTGAACCAAGGTACAAATGTTTCATATCATGTATGTATGTAATGTAATGTAATGTACTGTAATGTAATGTAACGTAATGTAATGTACTGTACTGTACTGTAATGTAATGTAATGTAATGCATGCATGTATGTATGTATGCATGTATGTGTGTATGCATGTATGCATGCATGCATGCATGTATGTATGTATGTATATGAATGTGAATGTGAATGTGTATGTGTATGTGTATGTGTATGTGTATGTGTATGTGTATGTATGCAGGCATGCATGCATGCATGTACGTCTATGTAGAGGTATATGTACATGTACACGTAATTACATCTACATATATGTATATAGGCAGAGAGAGAGAGAGATGTGTGTGTATATTTCCTATAAACCAGATGACCCTATGTACATCTATATCTTACACATTATGCATATTGTAGACCAAATTGTATGTACTATCCATACATAGATATGTATGTATCCCATGGTGGGTTTGGCAACTGGGGATCTCACTTCTGAGCAGACCAGGGTCAGGTCACAAATGTGATTGAAACTGCAGATACCTACAAATGTATCTATGGCCCCGCCACTTCAGATCTCACACTGTCATCTCTAAAGATTCCAGGTCTCTTCTAGTCGGGCATCCGCAATAAGTTTCCATGCCCAATTTCGTGTGAAATAAGATAATCAAAAACCCCTACAGTATCCTACAGTACTTGGATGATTTACACCGAGCAACGACTGAAACAGTGAGGTTGCCGAAAATGTTCCGCAGCAGTGGCTGCAACCACGTCTCCTGGCATGGCTTGGACTCGGATGTGCGAAAACGAACCATGTTTATAATGGATAGTACGTGTAAGATATATGTATAAACTTGAAACCAAAAGAATCCAAATTAAATGTATAAGTATAATTGTTTATAACTATATGTTTTGGACAACCTTGTACTTCAAGGCCAACAGTCAGGCTTCGGAGCGTCTATGCACTTCAATGCAGAGTATGTGCCTGAGTTTCATAGGCTTGTAGATGACACTCAGACCCAAACATGTCCTATCCAGAAGGTTGCAAACCTTATATACTATCCCAACATGGAAGGACTATTCCAACATAGAAGGACTATCCCAACACGAAAGGGCTACCCGCTTTTAGCTTATCTAACTTGCAAGTTTACAAGTACGAGATTCCGCTATATGCCATTGTCTTAGTCCGCAGCAGATGCCCAATTCTGACGCAAACAGCCGATGACACTAGTGGATTGAATTCCCTTACCAGAGGTGACCAGAGTATTTTGGTGGTATCCAGAAATGAAGAATGGAATCAGTCAAACCACCAAACATAAATAGGTGAGAAATTTTAAGATTTTTTTAAACTCCAAAAAACTCCATGGTTCCCCATTTCCATGGATTGGTCTATACTGGTCTATACATATACCATCATATACCCCTTCAAATTTTGATCCCCAAATGATTCGTGGGTTTCCGCTGGGATTTTCCCATGCCATTCCCTTGCCGCTCCACCTGTGTTTCTTCCAAACTCTCTTGGGAACTCTCCTCACGGTGATCAGGTGATTAGGCCAGAGAGGGCCATGGTCGTTTTTTTTTTGCATCACCATGAGGATATGATGGGGATATAACGAACATATAATTGGTTATTGCATGGGATATAAACTAATAGTTGGGATACATACATATGTATATATATATATATACATATGTATATATATATATGTATACATATACGAATGGTCGGGATGTAAACTAAGAATCGGGATATTATGGGGGAAAACATTCTAAAATGGGATCTAGTTATATGATATACTTCCATCGCCGAGGTTTCCGAGGTCATGATGATTCCACCATATTCCATCATTGGTGCGGTCAACCAGGGATGGAGCATCAGATTTATAACATATATATATATATGTATATGTATTTGTATCGAAACATATCGAAAACACATGAAAACACATATGTTTGTACACACCTATTAATTATGCCTATATGTAGTTCAAAAATCCAGAAGTGACATGCTGAAAAAAACAACTCACCATCAACTCGCTGGTTTCGTGGGCCACGAGGTCAAGATACAAAAAACAGATCTGCTCTCATGGAGCAAATGTAGTCGTTTCAGGCGCCTCATCATATTTGGATATATTTGGACCAGCTTAAGCAAATATTGGTTGGATATCATTTCAGTCGGTAGTTTCAAACAATCTAGAACATATGAAATAAACTCCGCACTTTTGATGATTGAATCCTGTAAAAATATTGTTAAATCATGTTAAATATCAGTTTAGGTGCTGGGTCCACGTTCAATCCTAAACCGAGGACTTCAACCTTTAGTTTCTATTAATGCTTAAGTACTCCCTAAAGATTGTTCAGCTATTCCCGGTTCCATAAATCCAGATTATCCCATCAACCCACTATAGAAATCACCGTGAAATCACCATTTCACTGCCATTTCAGGTCCTTACTCGGCAGCCCGCCGGGAGGACCCGTAACCGGGGTGGCAGGCTGGTCGGCGTCCCGGCCTGCTGCAAAGCCAGGTGACAGATTCGTAACCACACTACTGCTACAGTAACCCAATGATATAGCGCAGTGTGTACATTATATATATATATATATATATATTAATAATCATCTTAACATATATATATATATATGTATATATATATATATACTTTATATACAAGTGTATGTGTATATATATATATACATATAAATTTAATATATATTATGAACTTATGTGTATATATATATACATATTCAGATATATGTATTATGAATATGTGTATATATAATATACACGGCCAGGACGGGGGTTGTGCCCGGGGAAGTGCGTTTTGACTGGGCTGAGTCAGTGTTTTATGCATTTTGGGATGTCGGCGGATTGGCCGAATGGCTGACGCGTGACGATACTTTCCAAAATACAAAAGCCTAACCCTAAATCTTTAAAACCTAAATCTGACATGAAAACCTAAGTAAGCCTTGAAAGTAAAGTCTTATTAAAACCGCGGTAAAAAAACCCTAAATTAAACCTTAGATATACCCGAAACAAAGCCTCAACAACCCCAAACAAACCCTAAACAAACCCTAAAGAGTTGGTGACTTGATAGACCTCTGTGCAGCAGACCCCGGCCTGTGGGTATGTATGTATGTATATATATATATATATATTATACGTATAATATTCATTCATATTCAATATAATATTCATTATCTATATACATATGGGGCATTATGGGGCAACCTCATTTTGGTCGCTTACCATCGCAGGATAATTAACCACTTACTAATTGGGATCCTCGATCCAAGTGAAGTCCAACAGGACCAGTTGCAGGCACTTCTGCGTCAAATTCCGAAGTTCTGGGATGTCATCTCTATAATGAACTGTTGACAAATCAAAATGGGGATTTCTTCCAGAGGAAACACGTAGAGTTTAAGCATCAACTTGTGCATTTTCAGCAGAAATGACGAGGTCATCTCATCGATGTTTTTTCACCAGATAGATCTTCCGATTGTTTTTCGTACATCCACAATTTGACGAAAAAGTTTGAGAAAAATCAGGAGAAATTGTGGAGTACATCTTCCAGATCTTCTAAAGATTTCAGGAGTCAATCGGATGCCTCTTTCACTGCAGAAGATGACCTCCACGGCGTCGACCTGCGAATTCGCCAGCGGGGAACTAAGTGAAATGGGGATTTCGGGGATTTAACATGATTTCACAACTACAAACATCGGGAAATTCATGGACATTAGGAGATTTGATGTTCAAAATTAGTTGGAATTGATTGAAACCTCTCCAAAAGTCCCAGAATTTCCTATGATGAAACATGCAGCGTGTTTTGTAGAGTTTGGAAGGATTTGCCTGGCATTTTTTCTTTCGAAGCGTCAAAGAACGGTGACCTGAAGGGACAAAAGTATCTTCAGCAAGAAGAGGAACACCTAAATTGAAAAATGCACATTTATATAGATGGATTTCCAAATCATGGGCGTATATCTATCGTGGAACAATTATGTATATTATGGTATACCTATATTGGGATTTCCCAGCTAGCCATGGATTTTCCACACAGTACCTTTCCCATCAAAGCCAGGTGCCTCAATGCGGAGCGACTGCGAGCGGATGGCATTCCAGGGAACCACCTGATTCAAGGTATCACTGGTCAGTCTATCTGGGTTGCACCAGAAATGGGTTTCCAAGATGGCGAAACATATGGGTCAAAAACATGTGAAACATATCGGGAATATAGTATGGGTGTACTGACATATATATATATTTATTTATTTATTTATTTATTATATTATATAGGTTATATATATTATATAGATCATACATTATATAGATTTTATACATATATATATATATTATACATATTATCACTTATATCATTTATTTTTCATAGATAGATAAATAGATAGATAGAGAGAGAGGGAGAGGTGTCAGATTTTTCCAGCCCTGGTCCAAACCACGATGCCAAGTCGCGACGCGCAGTTCCCGCACAAAGCCGCGGGTGAGGCGCAAACCGCCACCCTCGGTTCCAAGGGCCTGCGGAAGCGAAAGGTACCTTAAACGAGAATATCGAAACGTGTGGACGAATGTGGACGATATATTAGTGCTGATGTGCCGGCTGTATAATTGTTTTATAACGTGCATATGCATGCTTTGCTGTATGCAGTATAATTTGGAATATGAAGAAATTGTTTGGATGCAAGCCGGAAGGAGTAAACAACAAATTCTGGTCCAGTTGCTGGCTGTGTCAATGTTTCATTGAGGAATAACAGTAAAATTCATTGATATCAGAAATGAATCCCTTGCCCCCTAGAAATACGTACCAAACAAAACCCATTTGTGACATAGTTGATCTATTTGGACCGCTGGAAAAACCATTGTGGCCCCATGATGGGAATTCATGATGGGATTGACTACGTCCCATAGATCCAACATGATCTAACTATCTTTTTTTTGAGTCCAGTTGTCCAGTCACCCATGATTTATATCCCCATGTCCCAATTAGAGACATACCATACCTACTCAAACATGGCTTGCTGGAGAATCCACCATGGAAACCAGGATTTTCCCAGCGAACTAAACTTCATCAAAGCTAGGATTCTCCAGCCACCTTTGATTACCAAAGGCTATGATTTTTCCAAACCTGGATGGCCTATAGATTTCCCCTTAGATTCCCCATATGATGGATTTCCCGTTAGGAACATCAAAAATCATAACTCTCGCCAGGGTCCAAACCAGGTTCCAGGACTTGATTCTTTACATCCCAACTATATACATAATTGTCCAGTAACCAATTGTTTATATCCCCATATATATCCAATTGTTAGTACACATGGTGAATCTTAGATACCTGTCAAAAAATCTAAATTTTAGCTGGTGAATGTACATTTCACCATTGATAGGAAAAATTAAAGCACTAGTTCGTATCTACCCTCCAGCAAATTCACGTAGACCCTGCCATAAGTCGGGGTTGGAAGATGAGTTTCCACTAAAACTGGGTGATTTAAGGTTAAACAGATTAATTTACCAGAGGGTAAGCAGTCGGTTCACCCAGCCCATGACTTCAGAAACCAGCATATACCATCATATACCAACAATGAATCGGTTTATAACCCCCATGATCATATTATATTAGTCTATTATCCCATGATATCCAATGAGTATTAGGTGTATATAATAATAATAATAATAATAATAATATATATATATATATATTATATATATATTATATATATAATTAATATAATATATCATATATCCAACTATTAGTATAGATTATTAGGTATATATCCAATTAAACAATAAAGATATAGTGAGGTCCGGCAAAGGAATCAGTACTTCGAGCACAAATTCCTCACCCAACTATGGGAAATGCTGTGAAACGTGACTATGGTCAATCAAGTGCATGGGATATGCCCAAAGTGCCAGACTATCCAATTACTATTCTGGTTGGTGGTTTCAGCCCCTCTGAAAAATATTAGTCACTTGGGATGACTATTCCCATATATTATGGAAAGTCATAAAATTCCATGGTTCCAAACCACCAACCAGCAATTCTTGGTATATTTCCCCAATGATTTCCCAATGGTTTCGGCCCGGCGCCTTGGCCAACTCATCGCTCCGCAGCTCGAAGTTCTGCACCCGAAGGTCGCCACCCCAGAGGGATAAGGAGTCCGTGCGCAAGGTGTCGCAAATGTAACCTGAATTTCATGGGATTTGAATGGGATTTTAGTGGGGAGTTTAGTGTGATTTAGTGGGATTTGAATGGGATTTTAGTGGGATTTTAGTAAACAAACAAAAAGATGTGGAAAGCAGCCATGGTTTCCCTTTCGGAAGATGATCTGCAAATGGTGGATATTCATGGATATTCCACGTCGATGTTCGTTTACAAAGGAAGTCTACAGGAAACCCCTGGAAATTGGCTTGATTTCTGAAACAAAGTTGGCGAGTTTACCGTCATTTGATAGGACATTTGACCAATAAATATTTTGTAATCCATAGTGAGAGTGGAGTACAACACAACATATCAAGTGGAGTCAGGGTCACACCCAATCAACATACTCTGCACATACTTCATGTACATTTAGTGAGAAATGACTTGCCTATTAACACTATAAAACATTGTGATTTTCCATAGGAAGCTGTGAAGTCTCTACGGTGCCATGTGGTGCCAAGAAGCGCTGCGCATAGCGGAGGATGATCCGCGTCAGCACGGTCTCAAGCATGTTCGAATCCTTGGCACCGGTGGGTACCCCAAGAGCTTTCCATAGTCATGGGGGTACCCCAAGTTCCCTAAGAGCTGGATGGTCTATAAATGTTTATTTTATGATCTATGGAAAATCATAATTAAAATGGATGATTTGGGGGTACCTCCACTTTAGGAAACCCCCAACTAATGAGAAGATCAGTGGTACCTTTGAAGACTGACAACCTCATGCCTTAGTAGTTGAATAAGATGCATCTGTGGGTTGTAACATGTTGTAACCTGCCCAAGATACGATGATCAGTCATCCACCACGCGGGCATGAGTTGGAACTGGCGCACTCCAAACACCTATAGAGTCTATAGAGAAACCACCAGATTTATGCAGTAAGGGCCACAACAATTCAGGACACCCAGCCCATCGTTCCAAATACATAGGTCAAGCAGAACTAAGCCAGGAATGAGTGCAAAAAAAGGCCTCGCTGATTCATGAAATGATGCATTTTATCCATTGGCACCTGGCTGAATCAAGAGGAAAGCTGCAGGAATTATTATTTTTGATTTTTTCCCCACCTGCCAGGTGAGGGTTGTTAGATTTTATGTCAGTTGCCTCCTCGTCCTCCTTCTCCTCCTCCTCCTTCTCCTCGTCCTCCTCCTCTCCTCCTCCTCCTCGTCCTCCTCGTCGTCCTCGTCGTCCTCGTCGTCCTCGTCCTCCTGCTCAACTGCGACTCGCGATCCACAGTGTTCGCTGTCGGACCTCAACCACGACCATCCACGCCCAGTGTTCCCTGCCGGACCT
>Ga0126342_10007109_pt1 | contig 19934 bp, 13 predicted proteins | sample Cyp1metagenome_FD_92528 | JGI IMG/M metagenome (GOLD analysis project Ga0126342, IMG submission 92528) | Coral microbial communities from Lord Howe Island, Old Settlement Bay, Australia - Cyphastrea 1 metagenome | ecosystem: Host-associated > Invertebrates > Cnidaria > Coral ... | reverse complement strand
GTCTTCTTACTCTTTCTCTTCTAATCTTCTTTCTTCTAATCTTTCTCTTCTCTATGCCTCTTCCCTGCTCTGCTTTTCATCTCTCCATATTGTCGGAAGTTTGACTTCTAAACTTCCTTCGAAAATTGATGGTGGATAGTGAATTGTACCCTTCCAGCTGTGCATTGCCTCGGCTGGGCTCGCCCTTTGCAGCCTTGCCCGTAGCCGCTGTCCCAGCACCTCGGAGGACCTCGGCACGTTCGCCCTTCGAGAGTTGTCCCATGATTTTCCCATATTATCCCACAATAATGCTTCATAATCAATCCCATATCATTATTATCCCGTATTCTCCACAATTATCCCATTGTTGTCCTGTATTATCCCATATTATATATATATATATATATATAATTACACATTTATATTTACATCCCCATTAGATTTCGCATCTCCTACTTCTGCAAGCCTGAGTTGCCAAAGCCACGCTACGGCTTCGGCGTCAGTTGGCAGGATCGAGGCCAGGAGATTGCGGAAAAACTTGAGGGTCCTGGTTGGTTTAGAACTAGGCTATTAGTGGTTATATAATGGTTATTAATAACGATTAATGGTTATTAATGGTGGTTAATGGCTAGTTGATGGTTATTACAACAATGATTAATCAATGTGGCAGATATGGCCATGGATCAATAGCTATTTAGAAATACCAACTATTTAGGGGGACGAACATCCATAAATCCCAGCTATTCTGATGAATGAACTATAGGGTTTTATCAACCAACTTCATAACTGAGGGTGCGCCACCTTGTCGTACGTGGTATCCATTTGAATTATGGAGATTTGATGGCAGTTGAATGGGAAGCTATGGTGATTTTTTATTGGGGATATAAATATAAATGGTGATAATGACAGAGACATAATGGGATACATATATATGTAGGTGAAAATTAGCCAAGAATGGGGTGCCAACCAAAGATGAGGACCGTCAAAAATGTGATTTCTTTGAAACATGCACAACCTCAGTGAATACTGGGCCGACTGCTCGGTCCTGAGAATAAACGAGACAAATGGGTGGTTTTTACGCATTCGACGTTGGAAATGCAGGGTTCACAGAAATGCTGGTTGGTTTCAAAAAAATGTTGTTTATATGGTCCGTGCTTGGGATGATCACAATGACTAATGTTAATCAACAAAAAAGGGAATTATTTAGTATAGCCGGCAAAATGTTGAGAATCAGCAGGGTGAAATGGAGAATCCCCCATTTATAGAAGATTCTTAGATGAGATTTCCAATTAAAACCTCCATTGCTAGGGGATTTCCCAGCTAGCAACGTTTGATTACCCGAGGATATTCCCCTTTTTGGGGGGTCAGACAAAAAGGACCAGGCAGAAATGTCATAATAAGCTAGGATGGAAGTCTGTAGTGATGAGACGACAGCTTATCAGGCAAGAAAAGAATTTTTTTCTGCCATCCGTGATTCACAACAACGAACCTCTCCTATAGATTTCCTTTTTTTGAAATTTCCGCCACCGCCTTGCGCGGTACTACTGGTAGAATGATATTTTCCTCTCCTTGATGGACCTTCATCCATCCCCCCTAACTTTGGATACTTTGCGCATTCAGTTTGTAGTTGAGTAAAAGTTCTCAGTATGTCAAAAGCATGTCATATTTTTGTGACCTGGGAAGGTCAATTTTAGATAAAAACCGCCAGGTGAGCACTTCTATTTGTAGTAGTTGATGGTAGTGGCCTTTGGGGTGAGGTGCCTCGCCCAATTTGCCAATGTTAGATAGACGATTCTGCTGCCAGCACTTGAGTAGGCAATGTGACTTTGAATAGATTTTTTTTTTTCATCAATGGTAGATGATTACAAATTGTTTTTTTCCCTATTGTCTTTTGCCAAAGCCCCCCTCCCCCCAACCCTGACTGTGAGCACAAGTACCTTCTATCTGTGTCATACCCCTCCTTGGTGAGTGCAAGTACCTTCTCTTGCCATCTCTTCTATTTACAGTACGTTTGTATATCTATATATATATATGTGAAATTATTTATCTAAATAGTTACTTAGGATCATTGTCTAAAACGGGATGAAGCGTAAATATAGCGGGTTGTCTCAAGAATTGGGTACCGCAAAGTCCCATGGTTTATCACCATGTTCCCAATAAAACTTGTAATTTCGGGTATGCCCCATTGTTGGACATACCTACATGGACATACACCTGAAAAGAAACCAGTACGCTCGGGGAATCCATGGGAAAGCCCCATTTGTTGATAGCAAAACTATCTGTAAGTAGATGCAAATGTGAAATTTCCATTGCCCATTGCCCGGTATATAAAATTATCACCAGCAGCCAGCCAGTTGGCAAGTGAATAATAAGGTTATATATGGTGGTTATCTCATAGATAGCTGGATTGGAATCCTATGCCCCTAACCTTAAATACCCCCCCAAACATCCCCAAACATCCTTCTCTGCAGTTACGAGCACAAGCACCTCGATTTTTAGCACCGTGTGATTTCGAATTTGGTCAGCTCTTGTTCTCAGAATTGAGGACATGTTGCGTCTGGATAGTTTCTAAGGATGACCAGAGGCATTGGGCCCATTTTTCACGAAAAACCTCGTGGTCCAACATCCAAGGTCTTGGCTATATGGAGGGTTTTCTTCAATATTTGGGGAAGGGATTCCAATGGTCATTGGCCCCTCACTATTGGCAGGCCGGCACGTGGACGTGGATCTACAGTGCGTGGTTGTAGCTGGGAGACCCAACCCCGCGGAAGGGGGGTATCATCCGGGGGAACTAATGGGGACCCAATGGACTGTGGGTTTTTCTGCAAATGTTCCCTTCCAATTGCCATCTCTGGAAATCGGAAGTCGGTGAACCCCGATTGATATATATATATATACATATATATATATATACATATATATATATACATATATATATACATATATATATATGGGTAAATTATGACGACCTCACTGGAATCATAGTTGGTAAGGGAAATCATCCCCAAATGGCCTTAATTCAGGTTAGTGAAATATTATAATTTATCCATATATATATATACATATGTTTGGATGCGTTGAATGAACATGAATTCACCCATGTGCAAGCCCTACCATCCAGAAATGCGACCTGCAGATGGATTGGTGAAATTGATTGCCTCCAATATGGATGCGTAAAATTGACAAGAATGACCCACAAAGTGTGGGTCCCTTGGTAGCAAAATGTATAGACATATCCCAAGAACTATGGGATGTGCATTGCCAGATGGGATTTCCAGTTCGGAACACAGACCAGTTTGATGATCCACCAGACTTTTGCAAGTTCGGTGCATTCTTTGGAAGTGTCGTTTCTTATCTCGGCCATCAAAAAATGCCACCTGCGAATTCTTTGACGTTGAAGCGCCCTTCATTTTCCGCCAGGACAGTGGTGGAGTCATCATTGACTGCGCGTGCCTGGGGTTCACTGAGGTTTTTTTTATAACCACCTCACGGAGTCGCCACTGGAAATGATGGGAAATTTATAGGGAAATCATCTCCAAATTAATTCAATTTGGTGAAATATGATGGCCTTTACCCAGATCAATGAAGATGGGGATACTTGGCTCATACCAGGTGCCCCATAGCTAAGTTGGTTTATGAAGAAGTGGCTTAGCTCGTCAGCACAGGTGTGGCGTGGATCAGCCAGTTTTAGGGTTGGAATTGGCCTCCATTTTCCCCCTAGTAAACTGACATAGCTACGGAAAATGGCCCACTTACAGAGGATTTACCTCTAAAGATGATGATGTTCAATAGTTATGTTGGTTTACCAGAAGGTACCAGTTATTTTGGTGAAAGGAATGGGTTACCATAGAATCCATAGCCATGCCAGTACAAGCGGCTGTGTCCACTGGCTTGACCGGTCTGAAAATGGGATAGCCTCTGGTAATTTAACAGTTTGCTAGTGAAAATGGTCATACAAATAGTTGATTTTCCAATTAAAAATTGTGATGTTCCACAGTTTTGTTGCATGTTTACCAGAGGGTAGCCATTTTTTTTTGCCACTTTGAATGGGGAACATGATGATTTGTATGTGGGAATTCCATGGAAATCCAACTTCATAGACTCCCCAAAATCACAATGTTTCTTTGCATGTTCTTGGCCCAGATGACAAAAAGTGGATTTCGGGCTGCCGCTGGGCGGATGACCATCCCCCACATGTCATCGATTCTGTGGTGTGGTAAGGCCAAAAAAAAACTATCCCCAACTGGCAACCATGGATGGTATTCTTTTTACAATCCTGCAAATGGAGTTCACTTTAATGTCAACCCTGGATTAATAAACCAGGGTTTATTAATTAGGGGGGTACTCCCCAAATAGTGGTAATCTAATACTCAAATGGTATCTCCCCAATCAAACAGGCTAGGGGTTTATTAATCCGGGGTTGACATTACCAAATTATCATGATTCATGTGAAGCCAACAAGAAGCGCGTCCATTGGTTAAGAAAATCGTTGTTCCACGAGAACAGCTACTTGGAGGTTTCTTAAAATGGGGGGGATCTCCAAGTCACCATGGGTTTCAATACAAAACTGGTTCAATGACATGGATGATTTAATACTATTTCATGGTCATCCATTTTCCTTGGATGATGACTGGGGGGGCAACCTCGGGTATATCCCCTATGACACGCTCATTTCCAAGCCTTCACAGGTACTACAACAACCTCAAGGCTGTTCGAGCCATTACCCACTCGGGGGTGCCTTGGTTGTGGATCCCCGAAGTGGTTACAACGTATCACAACGTAGCACACAACATGTTACACAAGTGTACATCAACGTAGCGCAGCGTAGCATTCAATGTGTTACGCAAGTGTACGTGGCTAATTACCCCAAATATGAGATGTCGACACACCCTCACAGGGCGCTATATCAACTGCCTGCCAACATTTCGGATTGGTGAACTATTTTAATTTATATTTTACTCAGATTTCAACCAAGAAAACGGGGAGTCAATCATCGAAATGTTTGGATGCAACGAAGACATCACCAAAAAATGTGGTTTTAACCAACAAGATCTTGTGATTTAATCATGAAAAACAGGAATATACTCGGAAGTCCTAAAGCTGTTGCGTTTTTACCCTAGGGTCAACTAACATAGATGTGGAAACCCCATGGTTTGCCCGGCAAAATAGTCTACAAATGGTTGACTTTCCACATCTATTAGTTTGCCATAGGGTATATAAGTGTTTTGGCTTTGTAGCTGCCATTTTGCTTTCTGTAAAAGTCGACACCGTTTAACGGGTCTGCTATTCATTTATATAGAGCGGGTTTTTCAGTGGGTATAAGACAGTGGTGTGATCCTGTAATATCGTGCTGCTTAATATACCTACGTATATTCATCTGGGTAAATTATAACGACCTCACTGTTCTCCCTCATTGGAAATCATGGTTAATAAGAGGAATCATCCCCAAATGGGCTTAATTCAGGTTAGTGAAATATTATAATTTACCCAGATTCATATAAATAACTACTTCTCGTACATTAATCTGGGCATTGTTCTCATGCAAAAATGGAAGCCCAGTTGAAAAGGTGAAACCAGGAGACGTAAAAACGATCCAGCATAGATATTGGTCAGTAAGAAAACAGCCACCACAATGGAATTTGACAGATTGTTTGCCGGTCAAGAGAATTGGAATGAGATACATCCAGCATACCACCCGTGTTTCCTTCTGAAAGCTGAGTCGTCCTCCAATTCAATGAATTAGAGCAACTGCGAGAGATTGGAATGCCGCTGATGTATGACATGCTTGGCGCGAAAGTCTTGCTGGTGCTGCCATGTCTGAAGACAGTACAGTACTGTGTGTGGGTGATTGTGGGTGCAAGCGCGCCAGCAGGAAGAGAACTCGCGAATTGGGCTGTCGTCACGAGACTGCAAGACTGGAAGTACTTGACGAAGTTCATGTTCAACAAGATGCCCGAGTAATACGTGCACTTGGGGCGCCTCCCTGTTCAAACGAGAGCACATTCAGACTGTGGGGGTTGAAGCCCTCAGGCAGATGATCGCAGACAATGCAGTCTACTAAATCCCGTCAAAGACATTACTGGCCATGGGTCGCACGCCAGAAACGCATGGACTTTTCGTTGAGCTTCCCAACCTGGAAGGCAATTCTAGGCATCCAAGACTGGTTTTTAAGTCGAACTGGGGATGCAGTATTAGCACCACAAGTGGAAATTCAAACGGCCAAAATGTGCACATGAACCAGATAAGACAGGATTTCTCCAACAAAAGCGGCACTTGAGCCAACAAGAGACATTGTACAGCACTAGCAAAATTGTTTGATAGTTACGAGGGTACATCCCAGTTTATAACCCGGTAAAATGTAGGCTTACCCTCCGGTAATCAAACGTGGCAATGAAAAAATTACAATTGATGCAGGATTTTCCGATGAAAACCTCCATTTTTAACGGATGTTCCAATTGCATGATTGATTACCAGAGCGTATGACTATTGTTAGATGATGTAAACGATGGGTAATAACTATATAAAATTTTCCAGTAGGGGGCACCACCATTATACCCTGTACGAATCGTAAGTGTGGTTGAATCGACGAAAATGGTGGTATAAACCACTAACGCCATGGATCTCTTTGGATAGATACCCGACATTTTCATGGAATCAGAAGTGGCTGTGGAAACCATAATACACGCCGATTATATAGACATGTATATATATATATATATATGTGCGTATATATATATACTTACGTACTGTATACATATATTACTCACATATTTCTATATTTTATTGATATATATGTATATATATGTATACACAGTATATATTGATATCTAATGATTTACATATATATATATATATGTGTGTGTGTGTGGGTCATCAACCACTTCCGAATTGGGATGCGCATCCAAGTCCTCAGCCTGGCAGACGGCAGACTGGTTCTTCAGACTGGTTGCAAAAGGTTACCCTCTGGTAATTTGTGACATAGCTATTGAATATGGTTCATTTGTAGTTGATTTAGCTATTAAAGATGGTGATTTAAAAGTTCGCTATGTAAACGTTTACCAGAAGTTGGCACCAAAGAACTACAACTATACCAGCTGAGAAATCACTTGACTCAGTGAACTTAAGGTCTGTGAAGGTTACAACCACCATGTTTCTTGATAAACAGTCATGATTAATGATGGTTAATGGTGGTTAATGGTGATTAATGATGATTAATGATGGTTAATGATGGTTAATGATGGTGATGAATGGTGACTAATGATGATTTCACCTCATTCACCTGGTAAATTTTCGACTCGATCGACTCGATGGACCCTGAAAATCCCCATGGCTCAACTCCTCCATGGCGAAAAACCCGCACTCCCCGCGGCCTCAGGATGAAACCACGGGAAAGCCCACTGGAATCCAGGCCGACAAACATCAGCTGCAGATGTTGTCCCAGAATCCTGGCATTTTTTCACCCAAGAATGGTCAATGATGGGAATATTACGAGGATATACCGGTAAATTGACAGTTGGACCCTGAAAATCACCCATTTTTTGGTGGTTTCACTAATCTTCCAACCCCTGGCTGGGTCGAAGTGTTAATTTACTGGAGGGTAGCAAACGATGATTATGGGAATACTGGGGATTTCAATAACGATTCAGATGAGAAACCTTTTGGATGGGTCCAATAGATTGGATCGAATGATGAGTCGAGTTTATCGACGGGATCAAGGATGACCAAAGAATGCACATGTGGAATCATAGACAATCCCTTTCCGGAATATTCAACAACCCCAAGAAAGAATATGATTATATGAGTGAAGATTTTTGCATATTTGGGACCATTCAGTGGGTGTTGAATATGAACATGGGATGCGATGAGAGGATTCGGAATTCCAAATCGCCCACACAACGGCGTTATGTGAGCCCCTTCGCCGTCTGATGGCTCGCTTGAACGAGCCATTGGATTTTGATCCGGGAACCTGAAGGAAAGTACAGCTGTTGGGCGTATGCGCCCAGACGGATTCCTGCATTCAGAATGGACAAAAAAGTGGGTAAAACAATGTCATAAACCATTCATGACTGGGAATGGTTTATACCACCTATTTATGGTGATTTGGGGGATGGTTTCTTATTGTTTTACCCACATTATTGAAGATGCAAAAAGAGAGAGAGAAAGAGGAGAGAGTGGGAGACAGTGTGACATCTGAAAATGATTTTTGCACAGTGGGTTCACAGGTGTCATCCCAGATACTATACTAACTATACCCCAAAAATCAGAGGCATAAAGACTGGCGTCAGATTTGAAATGGTGGTTTTCTCAGTGAATTGGTAGGTGCACGAATCGGTATTTTAATGGGTTAATGAGACGGAATATCAGGTTTCAGTAAAGGGGATGGTTTTCAGTGAAATATCGAAAGTGCAAAAGAGAGATCTCTGTATTATGATTATTATCATTTAAAAACCTGGAAACTCTAAATCACCGTGAAAATTCGGGACCTTAACGCATCTTTTAACGTGGCCACCGGTCGCACCCCCTGGTCAGCTCAGATCCCCAAAGGGGCACCAAGTGCCCATGTCAGGAGCTGGTCTGGGTGAATTTGAACAAACTGCCGTTGCTCCTGCATGTTGCGATTGATGGGGCGATGGCTTGACCCAGATGACCATGATGAAACGGGTCACTGACTGCGGTTTTGGGTACATCGCTTCTTTGGAATCTCTAGTTCCAGTTACAAGCGCATATATATATATATATCTCAATAATATATATAGAGAGAGAGATAGATAGATAGATATATATGATAATATATATATATAACCATTGTTGTAGCCCCATATCTCAACTTCATGTGTAAATTCCCATGGTAAAACAGCTCAAAACAATTGTTCAGTTGTGAACTAAGTCGACCGTTTTTCGATGATCTGATGTGGAGAGAGTTCACTCTAGTTGTAGGCATCAAAAACCCAGCTTACTGAGGGTTACCCTCTGGTAAACATACAAAAAAGCTCTTGAAAATGGTCATAGAAATAGTGAGTTTTCCCATTAAACATGGTGATTTTCCATAGCTATGTTAGTTTACCAGAGGCTTATTTCACCATTAATCATCATTAAATCCCATTAAACCACCATTTCACCATGCTTGATCCGCCAGGGCCAATGTGTCGGTCCTGATCTTTGTCGTGGCAGCATATTCCGGCGGCTTTCTGAAGGTGGGTTTATCCGACGGCATCCAACGGGGCGTGGGATGTGTGGTGGGAACAACAAACGTTACACACGTGGTACCCTCTGGTAAACATACAAAAAACCATGGAAAATCACCATGTTTCATGGGAAAAACCACTATTTCTATGGCCGTGTTCAATAGCTATGTTAAATTACCAGAGGGTATAACCCTGCATTTTATGGGGATATAACGGGATATACTATCATGAAGTGGAGGGGTGGTTGGTGGTCTGGAAGATGTGGGACGAACTGCACCAGTTATGGCTAGCATCCAGGGACTGAGGAGTAATCCGAATTGCTACAACTCAGCCAGATATAAATGCTCTCCAAAACGATGGTTGAGTCTTGAATTTGTTCATTTCATGGTGGAGCTGGCAGTCGGAAATTGCCAATGTTTTGCCAACGGCCGATGTATACAAACCCTCAAGATGAAGGGTTGTAATTTAGAACAACGGTAGACTATTTTTTATAATATAGTTTAATCTATATATAGTGTGAGTTCAATTTTCTATCTTTTGGGGTTTTGCTATCGGTGGATATGGAAAAAGGGAGTGTCCTTTATTACTTGGACAATATCCGCAGCCCAGCTAAACTAGTGGACTACACCCTTTTGGTAACCTTGGGTTGTTATCCACCTACCACTTGGGTCCGGCCCCGAATAAAGGCGATTTACCACAACCGATTTACCATTCACAGGATGTGAGCGACGGGAAACTCCATGTCTTTGAAGAGCGAGAGGCTGCGGCAGAGGATGTGCTGAAGGGGTGCCAACTTCAGGGTACAGCAATATGATGGAGGTTTCCTAAAATAGGGGTACCCCCGGTTCTCATCCATCTATAGATGGAGTTTCCATGAAATAAACCATCCAGCGAGCTTGGGGTACCCCCATGACTATGGAAACCCCCATATGATATCTCCCAGTCTTAATGACTGAGAATTTTGCCAGTTGGGGAGTCACCCTGACGCATGCCTATCACATGTGCTACGGGATGTCGGGAGTAATCATGAACTAGTCGAGTACGGGAATCCTGGTCTCAACGGAAGATTAGTGGCTGGTTGGTCGTTTGGAACATTTTTTATCTTCCAAATATATGGGATAATCACATTGACTAATATTTTTCAGAGGGGTAGGTCAACCACCAACCAGGTGGCATAGTCCCCGGTCTCCATCGGCGATGGCAGGTGAACCAGCTCGGTGTTTACGAGATGGAAAGGAGCAGAAAAAAACCTGGTTTTTGAAGGTGGATGGCGGTGTCTTGGTGACTACAAATTACCTGCTGGTAATCAATCATGGTAATTGGAAATACCCTATAAATGAATGGTTTGATGGGAAAATCTCTAAAAAATGTAGATGTTCATTGCCATGTTTGTTTGATTAGATTAAAGATCCAGAGCTTCTTGCCAGGACAATCAAGGCACCAACAGGTGGAAAAACGGATCAGGGTGAAAAACAAATTCTTCCTGGAGTTGTTTTTAGGAAAAATTATATCTCAATTTCAGATCATTTTAAGTGTATGTAGCAGCCCCAACGTAAGTGGCTGAGTGGCTGAGTTGGGGATTAGGCATGAATGGCGTGGCTAGCTGGCTGCTTCCATGTCTTACCTTATGTCCCACGAGCTGCAGCTACTGGGCGAAGCGATGTCAACCTTCAACAAGGCGTTGAACCTGAACGCTGGAGGCCCCACGAATTGGAAGGTGCTGGGCATCAAGTTCTATGCCTTGCTGATCTTGCGCTCTGCGGGGGCCTTTCCCGATTGTTGCACTTCGGCATTGCTGACTGTTTTCCCCCACAAAATCTCCCAGGGAAAACCCGATTCTCAGTGTCCATGGTTTCCTTTCTCCGGATTCGATGAAGAAAGAGGGAGTTCATCCCTAGAATTAAGCCTGAATGACACCTGAAGCATAGAAATAAGGAATTGGGGAGATTTTATTTCTAGAAAGGTATAAGATTATAAGGCTCTACAAACGGGTGTGCCGGTCAGGGGTTACCCCCCTGTGCCCCCATAGAAACCTATGATAGCTGACTGGTTTCACATTTCATTGCCACCAGCCTGAACATGGATATGCGGCAGATTTAGATACAGTAGTGTGGGTCCCAAAAAATGGCCTTTGTTGCTTTGTTTCAGTCCAGTTTAACTGTTGGGTTTATCGATGTTTATGGTATAAAAGATGAATCTCCTCCAGGTTGTCGTCCCGGGGGGGTCTAAACCAAACTGGGCATTTAAGGTGGGCCCACCTTGTAGGGAATGACCGCTTGTTTTTTGGGGAAAAGCCATCTGTTTCATCGCCTGAAAGCTGGGTGATTTCCATCCCCACAGGTGTATCATTGGGACCCTAGCAAAGGGGATAAGAACCCCAACCCGGGTGTACCAGGTGATTTTTGCACTTTTGAGGGATTGGCCCACCCAGAAGCCAGTGAATTTTCCAGATTCTATTGATGGGTGCTCGTCAAACACTCCTTGAAGGCAGCCAGGGGGCCAAACTTTGCGTAGACGAACCCCTTCATTCTGTAAGTCTTCCCTTAAAGCAATCCATGTGGCTGCAGTACAAGTCACAACATCACGGAAAGGATGGAGTTACCCTCTGGTTATTTAACATAGCCATGGAAAATGGCCCATTTATAGATGGTTTACCTATTAAACATGGTGATTTTCCATGGCTATGTTAAATAACCAGATGGTAGTAGTGCTAGGGCTGACCCAAAATTGCCCCCTTTTTTGAGCTTCGTCAATGATTACTCTTCAGAATCCATTGAGAAATGGTAAGGTTTTCATCACCTCAAAGGTGTTATCCTCCAGACACCTCGGGTAATCAAGCGTGGCTTGCTGGGAGAATCCACCCTAATCCACCATGCTTGATGACACCTTTGCAGGTATCATCCCATCATCATCCCATTAAATATGCCATGAATCATCCCCTTAAATCATCCCATTAATGCACAATAATCAGATATTCACCCATATTATGATCACTGGAGGGTGTATATCCGTTAATATCCAATTGAGAACCCATTAAATCACCACTAAATCACCATTAGTCACCACTAAATCACCATTAATCCCATTGAGATCCCATTAAATCACCATGAAATTCCTCATTCCATGTATCACTTGAGTTTCACCATTAACCTACTTGTGCTAAACGTAGGGAATGATGGAATGATCCACTGGCTAACTATCAATAATAATCCCAGCAACCCCCAGCAACCCATCCAGCAACCCTACGTAAAACGCACCAGTAAGTTATAGATGGATTTTCCATGAAATACCCTCTGGTAATTTAACATAACTATGGAAAATCACCATTTATAGTGAGTTTTCCCGTGAAAAATTGTGATTTTCCATAGCTATGTGACAGTTTACCAGAGGGTAAATCATCCAGCTATTGGGGTACCGCCATGGCTATGGAACCCCCCATGTCACCGCAACGCTTCTCCACCATGGAGTGAACGAGCCACGTCCAGGAGCCAAGCCGGCGTCGACGTCGTGGCCGCCATGGTGCGAACGGAGGGCGGTTGGTGGGAAAGCCCAGTGGATTGGCAGGCACGAAGTTCTTGAGTATTTAATGGAAAAATCTTGAAAAATCCTATGAATAATAGGAAATGTATGAAAATGTAGGAAAATATAGGAAAATATAGGAAAATATCGAATAATCATCTATAAATGTTAGGGTTTCCCAAGTCATGGAGGTACCCCAAATCATCCAGTTGTCATGGATGACCATGAGTAGTGACGACTGGGGTAGCGTCATTTTTTGGGAAGCCCACAAATGGTGATCAAATGGGGTTGAATGTGCCATAAGGGGTTATCAGTGGTACTAACTCACGTCGCCATTGCCATGGGAACTGGATTGGTGACATCTCCCCCAAACAGCCTTATTTCAATTAATTTTAGCTGAGTGAATCATTACTGGTTTGTGGTTTGGAACATTTTTTTCCATATGTTGGGAATAATAATCCCAACTGACTAATATTTTTCAGAGGGCTTGAAACCACCAACCAGATTATAATTCAGCCAGAAAGTTGAGGTGATAGTATATGCGGAATATCTATTGGATATATTGTTAGATACTTGGCCAAGACGTTTTCTACCTAGGTTTAATGTTATGGTAGATACATGATATAGAGGGGTCAACTGGTTGGTAGTTCCAAATATTCTGTATTGTCCATCCAACAAATGGGAGGACAATCCCCATTGATTTGTGTAATACTGTTCATGGGCATTGGAACCACCAATCAGATTGGGAATATCACGGATATCTTTGGAAAAATCATTCTTGAATCCTCCACAATGGATAGTCTTTCCCGGTCACCGGGTCACAATTTTCATACATGGCCATCCCGAAATCGGAGGGTTTTTTTGTTGAGACAGGTGGAGTTTCTCCATCAATTTGCGACCCCAACATGGGGACGATTCGGACCAGTGCTGCAGCGACCATCAGGAAGATGCAGATTATTGAGGAACCTGCAGAGCAGGGTCAGCACTTTATGGTTGGGCATCCCAGAGGCCCCCTTTTTTGGGTGCTTGGGAGGCACCTGGCTCCTACATTCCACTAATTGTAAGTAGTTTATAAGTGTTTATAATCTATGTATGATATGTATAGATAAGCCATGCACAAGTTGGGATATCCAAAAAAAAACAAGACTTGCTTATTTCAGATGGTGTTTACATATATAATCATAAATATATATATATATACACACCACTGGGATGCACCCCCAAGTAGCACAACCTTCTGTAAAAATTGCTCGGCAGATCGCTGCATTGGATCCAAGAGCAGATGCCGTCGTCCACACCGTTCAGGTGACTTCCTGGTACTTGAGGTCCAGACGTTTAGCGGTTTTACCATATTTATCCCGTTCGAAGGTTGCCGAATTTAGCATTAGGTGGTGCGCGATTACCGGGCATACCATATTTGGGAGCATGAAGATCCAGTTATTTTAGTTGTATTGTGGTTTTCACCTGTTCACTAGGGGTATAGAGCACCCATCCACATTCTGATGTGCTTTCCGCCAAGGCATGACAAAGGAAGTTCCCTCTGGCAAAATAGCAGTTTGCTATTGAAAATGGCCATTTATAGTTGTTTTACCCATTGAGAATAGTGATTTTCCATTGTGAGACTAACCAAAAAGTATACGTTGCAGGGTGAATGGCAAACATGATGATTATGGGGAGATGTGAATTGCACCAAGAACTGGAGAAAGTCAGAGAAGCCATGCTACTCGTACCATTCTGTTTGTTCCCCCTCTTTGCCTCTAGATGCTCTAGATACGTCTCTCTATGTGTTTCTCAGCTGTAAATACAGCAGAACAACACATGTTGAGCTTCTTCTTCCTGCAATGTCCAACGTTCCAGCAGACCACAATACAGCGCCATGGCAATTTTTCCCAGGAAAGCTACATGGTGGCCCACTATGGTGGCCCTTTTAGAGCACACTTGTCCAATGGGTTTATTTGAGAAAAAATATCACGGTTGATCATGATTTACACCATTAAAATGTTCATATGTTAGGTGAAGCTTGAATTGCAAGCTTCTCGATTATTGACTTCGCATTTTCCTTAAATATGGTTTTATCACGTTTTATCTCAAAGTGGGTACCCCAATTCATCCTATGGATGATGGCATCATTTGTCCAGCAACATGGCATCATATTGTTGCATCCCATGATATCCGTATCCCAATATCTCCAGGTTCATATCCTGAAATGTTTCGCATGTTTCGTTTTCTTTCTAATGTATCATATTATATACATAGTATACATATATATATATATATATTGTATTATATAATTATAATTCTCATTTCAGCTTCATATACTATCCACCACCAGATTGGCGAAATACTGTATCTAAGAATCTATCTACTGGATGGTTCACCAAAAATCCACCGGACTCAGGACATCTTGCCACTGCTCTCCACGGTGATTCGGAGATTCCTACCGAAGGCCCCCATCAAGCAGAAGGCGCGGCTTTTAAAAGCAGCTGATTCAACTGGATGTCACGAGTCAACGGAACGAGGGTTTAGAGAATTTGATTTTTTGAATGTTTGGCGAAAATTATTTATGTTTTCTCTTTTTTGTGAAACAGAAGTGGATTTGGAACTTTGAAATCACATTAGCCTGGATGTGAACGGTGAAATAGAGTAAACCCAATAGTAGCAAACCATGCTGACTTGCTGTTTTTGCAGCAATTGTAATGGTCTCATAGATATCCAGATCGTCAAGGTTTACCGATCGTTGCCTAGTTTCAATCGTCAAGTTGTGACCTCGTCGCTGTGACTAGAATTTATGTATGATAGAGACGAACACTGGGTATGATCGAGGTAATTGGGGTGCATCCCATTAGATATTCTAGTTCTAAGGTATACACAATTCTGTATTAGATAGACAATTATTAGAATATCCCATTAGATAATATATCTAGTTCTTAGATATTCAAAAAAAAATCTGTATATGATATGTATAATTATCCCATTATATGATATGATTGTATCTAATGGGATATTCTAATATATGTATAATTATCCCAGTTGCTAATGTCCCATTAGATATTCTACAAAACAGCTAACCAGCCAGGGATCATGGCCAGCCAGGACACCCTGCTAGCAATGTTCAGCCAGGGATCATGGGGATAAAGAACAAGGTACCCGGCCTGGTAAACGTTTACAAAAAACTATGGAAAGATCCACCATTGTATAGCTGGGTAAATCCACGATTTCTCAATCACAATTTGAAAAATAGCAAACTGTAACAAATTACTTACCAGAGGGTAAACATCCCAAACGATCCAAAATGAATAGAATGGTTAATGGGATCTTCACCAATCCAGTTTTGTTGAATTTAAAACCCGTTTTTGTTTCATCAGGTAGCGGCGCACATGCACATGCTAATATGGCTATGAGTCAAAACCCCACCCGGATGGTATAGCTGATCTCCCAGCAATACGCGCAAGCGCAGTATCCAACCAATGAATGTGCCGCATTTCTTTTGTGCAACTCAACGTCCAGCAATGGTTAAAGCTGAATTCGAAGTTTGTCTACATATTCAGGGACCTCGCACATTTATACATCTCCAAACATCTCCTTGCAATCTGATCTGCTCTTGTTTGGAGTCACAACTTGGAGATTTCATGATTTAAGTTCACACATAAGTACAGATCCCAGGAAGTGAAAGCACGAAACATAGCTCTAGTTTTTGGGAAGGTTTCACTGGAAAGCGAGCGAAAGATAGCATAGAAGTATCGCAGGTCAGATTCACACTCTTTCAGATCTCTTGGATGTTGCGACAACTTTAATCTGGCAGGTTATTCAATTGTTTGCCAGGAATGGAAAAGACAAAACATGGTGATGGCTGATGTTTCCATAGATGGGGAATTATACTAAGCCGATGTGTTTCTCCAGGGGGTCTAGGATGAAGCGTGACAAAAAGAACTGAAGTAAACACGTTCTAAACGAGATTTCCCAATTATATGCATCTGAATGGGTTATAACTAATCCAAAAAAAACAGAAAAGTAGGTCCCTACGAATTTGATATATATATACACACACATGTTATATATATAATATTATATATATATATATTGTACATATATATATATATTGTACATATATATATATTGTACATATATATATGTATTGTACATATATATATATGTACATATATATATGGCTTACAAACCGCTTGCTCTCTGGAATTTTGACCCCATGGGTCCCGTTTGGACGCCATGGACCTGACGCTGCCTCGAGCGCTCGCCTTGCTGGGCACCAAGGAGGCACGGATTTTGGTTCCGACCATATATAAGTCATTGGGCATGCCATTCCAGGATCCTAAATTGGAGGTACCGACCATATATAAGGCCTATGTAAGGGAATATCCCCACAAAATATGGCCTTATATAGTACAGTACCTCCATTTTAGGATCCTGGAATTCCCATTGATTAATGGTGATTTAATGGTGATTAATGGGCATTGTAATGGGTCAATAATGGCTAACAATTGTTAATAATGATATATAATATGGTTAATAATGATATATAATAGTTGATATATACCAGTAGTACCGCACAAGGCGGTGGCGGAAGTTTCACAAATAGGAAACCTATAGGAGAGGTTGGTGGTTGTGAATCTGGTTGGTGGTTTGGAACATGAATTATATTTTTCCATAATATATGGGATAATCCACCAACCATTGAGTATCATATTTTTCAAGATGGTTAAAACCACCAACCAGTATAATATATACTATTAAACATACAATATAACTAAAACCATACATAATTATCATATATAAACTACAGGAAAGGGCCCCATACTGGCCCGCAGTGGACTAAGTTGACTTACAACCTGGTGAAGTAGGGTTTTATCAGGGATATAACTACAGTCAGATGGGGACATAAACCAAGTTATAACTTGAGGGGCCCCTTCCTGTAGTGATTTTGGCCCAAGAACAAGGGGATTTTTCATGGGATGATCACGAAACTGTGACTAGGGTGAAATACAAATACATATATAACTGTTCTCCCTCACTATAATCATCCCCAAGATAGCCGAACTTTTCAGGATAGTGAATTATGATCATTTAACCAGATATAAATCTGCCACAAAGGATAGGAATTTCACTGACAAACGATGGCGATAATGTGGGACAATCCCAAATAATGGAGATATCATGGGGAATTATGTTTGTTGGTTGATTCCTCAACAATGGGGGGTTCACCAAGTATGATTTAACAGTTTGCGAACTGGAAAATCACAATTTTTAGTACGTAAATCATCTATGGGCCAATATCTATGGCTATGCGTTTTTTCCTGGAGGCTGACCAACTATAATAGGGATAAAATGGAGATAGGATTTCCTTCAGGATACTCTACCTGAACCCAGGACTCCAATGGCTCAGTTCACCCCAGAAAAAAACCGAAGGCGCACCCTACTTATCCTACTTATAACTTGGGTGATTATTTTAACCAATTTGCCAAGTAGGGTGAACCACCAAGTCTTAAATGAATGTTGATAGAGAGTTCACATGATTTAACCATGAAAAATCGTGATTTGAGCAGCAAAGATTGCTATGAATGAATATGAATGCTTGATATGAAACCAACTATTCTGGGGATAGAGTGAGGACATGACTTGGGTGTGGCCATTGCTTCTTTTATTGATGACAATAATCCCATTTTAGCCAGGCATTGTCGGGCAAGAATTGGAGAGTTGGCAGCCAACACGGAGATTTTACTAGCAAGAAGGGAAATGTCACCGGAAAACAACGGTAGTTTATCAGCAAAAGGTGACAACTAGCAACTGGAAAGATGGAAACTGGAATCTTTGGCCAATGCTGTACCCAAGAAGATGGGGTAATTCTCTTCCACAAAATGACCAATCTTGGGGGATCCCTCATTGGACAGCCTTAGTTGCATCCTAGTTTTGGGGTCATGGACCCAGTAAAACATCACAACAGGAGAATGAGATCATATGAGTCTATTGCAGCTGGCATCAAACCAATTTGGTGATCAGTACATCACACACCACTATCAGGTGGGAAAAATATCAGGCTGCTCATCAATACCAATCTATCGTTTAAAGACTTGTTGCCCCAAAGATAAGTTTGTTGTTTAAATACCGGTTCATGCTGATTAAAATCCTCCCTATTGTCGATTCGGAACCCATTTTTTTAAACCTGAAACCTCTTTGTTGTTGGGTTACCATAGAGCATATGTCTGTTGGTTTTGATTCCCATATGTGTTTCTTTGAAAGTCCGGGCATACCCGTAAAATTGCAATTCAAGGAAATCTGAGGATGTTGTATACAAAATTTAGGGCACCGCACCCTGTGTTCAACAATTTCAGGCGAACCCATGGTTCCTTATTTCAGTCACTCCATCATCTTTTCACCATTTTGCATGGTTGAGACTCGAAGACGAAGCCACAGAAGTCACAGAACCAACCAAAATGATATATGCTGGTTGGTGGTTTCAAGCATTTCTTTTACTTTCCATAATATGCTGGGGGTAATCCACCAACCATTGACTATCATATTTTTCAAGATGGTTAAAACCACCAACCAGTATAGCTAAGGGACAAATGAAATATATGGCTTTTATTTCCGAGATGGGTTTGTCTGAAAATTGGAATACCCTAAATATCCCTAAATCCATTTGTCAATGATCATTTTCCCCTTTGCAGCTGCCATATATTTGGAGTACACCGGTTTAACCCATTTCTCAGACCTTCCCATTTGGGTTTCTTAAAATTTGGGATCCCCAAGTCACCGTGGGTTTCAATACTAAAATCGTCATCCATGACTGGGATGATTTTGAGGGTACCCCCATGACGTAGGAAACCTCCATATAGTAATTCTACAAAATAGATATTTTTCGAAGATAGTTTGGTATGATTTGATATGTATATATTATGTATACCAATATATATATATATATAAATACATGTAACAAGTATTTACATTTATATACACATAATTATAAACAATTGTTAATATTTAGGAAGGAACCAGTGTGCCCCTTGGCAGATTGGGCGGGTGTTGTGCACCTCCAGAGACGCCACTGCCGGCGCAGCGTGGCAGGAGCCGCAGGGCTAGCAGGGTACAGCCGGGGGTACCATGGTGAAATAGCCCCAATAAGTTGGCATACAACCCCTACAACTATGGCTGGTTGGTGGTTGCCAGCGGGCGCACCAGGCGCCTGGTAATTTCGTGCGTTTTCTGTGTTAAATGGGTTCGTTGGGGGGTGGGGGAGTG
>Ga0126342_10007108_pt1 | contig 19934 bp, 22 predicted proteins | sample Cyp1metagenome_FD_92528 | JGI IMG/M metagenome (GOLD analysis project Ga0126342, IMG submission 92528) | Coral microbial communities from Lord Howe Island, Old Settlement Bay, Australia - Cyphastrea 1 metagenome | ecosystem: Host-associated > Invertebrates > Cnidaria > Coral ... | reverse complement strand
TCAAAGTTCAGGCAGGGATCATTTGGAATGTTCAGGGAGGTGTCTTAGACGGGTAGTATGTCAAGGATGTTGATGCAGAAGTTTTCCCAAAAAAAGCCTTGATCCAGTTTTGGCCCCAAAAGTTAACAGAATGACAATTTTTAGTGTTGTGTTTAACAAGAAAAATGAAGGCCTGTGAAATGATGGTTTTTCATGCGTTTCACCATGTTTTGCTTTGACCAGTTGGCGATTGAAACATCTCACTCCTGGAGATCATTTTTGTAGAATTGGAGCCCTTTTTTTGTAGAAGCCCCCACCAAGTCATGCACAAGCGGCCGAACTCAGGATCAAGCCTCTGCCATGCCAACTGGCATGGAGACGGAGCCTGGCTTGAATGGCTTGCAACTGCCAGACCCGAGGGTGCAGAAACTCATTGTAGCTCAGCTGACGACTGGTTCTGCGTGATTTCTACATGCTGTGCAGTGCTTTTTTTTATTTCCCAGAATGGACTTCCGGGAAAGGCATGGCATCCAGGTCAAAAGGGTTGAATTTGTAGAGCCATATGCACTCCAGCGCAGAGGTTGAATATACACATCGTTCGGGAGAAAATGGATTTTACTTGGGCTTGGTGGACTTGAAGCTGCTCGCAGACCACTATGGAGCCCAAGTTCTTTGTCTTCATTTCGATGATAGCAGCTTTGGTTTTCCCAACCTGGTCCCACTGAACGAAATCTTGAACGGCATGTGCAAGGGCGGATGTGAGATGGAGAAGGGACCTGAGCCGGATCTGTCCTCCCATAAGACATGGGTAGTGGCATGGTGTAAAGCTACATATGAAAGGAGCGAGTTTCTTTCCCTCAACCATGTACTTCCTTTGTTCTCACGGGCCCAGATAGGTGACACATGGGAATCGGTTGCTGATCCTATTCGCAACAAGTTTGCGCAGCGTGTGACCAAATTGAGACAGCAGATTGCGGTGTGCCAAGATGATTCTGACGATGGCATCAAGCTTTCACTGGAAGATCGTCTTCACACGCTTGAGAGCAAGAAGGCATTCATGGACCTGATTCTTGACAATGACTTTTTGCCAGTTGACGTTCCAGCTGATGGCAATTGCCTCTTATGGAGTGTTCGCTGTCTTCGTGCTGGCTGGGTCTTGCAGAAGCAGATGTCGAACAATGCCAACATCGAGGAATCTCGTTCTGTAACTGGGCTCTGATTCAATTTGAATTTTGAAAGGTTGCCCAATCTTTTTGTAGAAGGCAAGCTTCTTACCTTGTTTTTGTAGGCTCATTATTCCACAAAGATTTGACATAGAGCCATATTCAGTCACTGGCATTTTCAGGAAATTGCTGAGTTGTGGCGAAGGGCAAGTTGCATGAGGATCTGGCAGACTTTGTTTCTTGGCTTCAGCATGCACGAGGAAGTCCCCAAAGAGTTTTTGGAGGAGGTGCTGAAAGAGATCTGCGCAGCTGGCAATGGCGTTGGCGCGCAACCAACAACCCCGGATACAACTCTGGGGCCCCGGTCTGATCCCTTCAGCAGTGCTTTGAGTCCAGAAAAGGTGGGTCCTCTTCCAAGACATGATGGAAATTGTCGACCGGCTTCTTTTGGCCAACCACCTGTCCAAGATCAGATGTTGCGACCTGCAAAGCGGAAGGCAGAGCCTGCTTCAAAGGACCAAGCGCCTGCAGCTCAGAAGCCCAAAACTTCCGGCTCAGTGGACTTGCTGGAATTGGAGTCAGATGAGGAGCTGGCAGTGAAAAATTCGTTTCCGAATTGGCGAATTTTCTGTACCACTGGATGTTTTTCAGTCAATGATCTAGGCATGCCAGGTGATACATAAACAAATAAGTGATTAAAGGATATTAAAGGATCAAAGCCTGGAGCCTTTTTTTTGTAGAAACCATGGTCGGTGCAGGAGAGCAGGCCTGGAAAGATAGTGCGCAGAAAGCATCGGAGAACTTGCCTTAAAAAGCCCGAGTCACAGAGTGCCTTGAAAATTGCTGCAACTCGTATCTACTTGTCAGACATTGGATTGGTCTGGGGCGCCTTCAAGAGTGCTCACACCAGGCTGGAAGATTGGGGACTAGTAACTTCATTTTTGTAGCTGGTGATGTTGTGCGTCACTCGTGTAGTGTGGGAAAGCATGGAGAAATGTGGGAAATAATCTTTGCATTTCGCCCCATCAGGGCAGCTCCCATGAAGAAGGTGAACAATTGCGTTGGTGGAGGCTATCAAAAGCTACAGTTCAAATTGCTTTCAGAAGCTGAAATCAAATGCGAAGTCTGCCAAAGTCTTTTGAAGAGCCATCATTTCCAAGCAGAAGGCTTGGAAAAGACAATTCAATCAGTTCTGGCTGGAGAAAGGGAGATGGCTAGCGCTGCGAACCAGAATGAGGACAAGGAGCCTGCGCAGAAGAATACGCAAAATGGGGATGATGCCGAGGATAATCCCAGCAACTTTCTGGCAGCCCAGGCTTACTTGAAGACTCTTGAGCCTTACATGGTGGCACTGGAGCCTGGGACGCACGGCAAGAAGTTTCCCATCCGCTGCGCTGTTTGTCGCTGCAAGAAGCATCCTGAGGGTAAAGTCCTTGAGCTCAGTGTGATGCGGCCAAACCCAGTGAAGCACTTTACAAGGCAACATATCGGCAAGTGTGACAAACACCGGAGGGGCATGAAGATGCTGGAAGAGGCAGCGTCCAACAAGGTCGTAGTCCCCAAGGTGGACTGTGCAGCTCTCTGCGTCGAGGATGAAGATCAGGGTGGGCACTTGTGGCAGTTCCGAGGGGAGTTCAAACTTTGGGCTGAGTACAGCAACTTTGAGGGCTGTGCCAAGCACAAGTATTTTCAGCAGGACAATGGTGGTGCCTGGTTTGTGCGCGCAGCAAATTGTGCTGGAGAGGTTGATGAGCATCCAGATCGTGATTTCCAGGTTTGCAAAGCATGTCTTGACCTTGGAAAGCCTCATGGAGTAACTTGGTTTTTCATGGTTTTTCCTTTTTCGCCGATCCATTTGGCTCCTTTCTTTTGTTGTATTCGATTGCTTCATTCCCCGAAGTCATGTTTTCATTCCCTTTCTGTAGATTTAGCAGGGTGTCATTTTTGTAGACCTGAGTCCTGACAAGAATTTTTATAGTGTTTGCTGGTCGCCTCAGGTAATCAGAACTGCGCAGAAGTTTGCGCGCAAATTTCACGCAGCCCAGCTTCTTTCCACTCGCCTCTTCATGGGAGAACAGGGAGCGGAGGAGATCTTGAGCCAGATCGCCAAGACTGAGCTGCACAAAGTTGGTGACAAAAAACTCTGTGAGGTGCTGAAGTTGTCAACGCCACATTTGCAGCAGTGGGTCAGAGCCAGCTTTTTGAGCGATAGTAAGCCCAGTGATGCCATGAGACGTTTCCTGAACATGGTGGTGAAACCGGCTCTTTCTGTATGTGTGGATGCCGTACCTCAGCAGATGATCAACATCTTGGGCCGCTATATGTCGATCCTCACTGGAACTGAAGCTGATGAGGCCGACGTCGCCAACTTAAAGATAGCCGCCTCCGCCCTTTCAGGCGATTTGTCCATGCATCCTTTGATCCAAGGACTTGCACTCCAGGCCCGTCGGCAGGTAGACAAAAGGCTGCGTGGAATCGAAACCATGAGGGGACGCAGATCACGGGAAACAGAGACGGAGACGGAATTGATCCGTGATGCCGGACTGAGCCTGTCCATCTATGCATGCAATCAGTCCCTTGCCAAAGAGTTCGGCATCAATCCTAGAAGTTTGAAGATAGGCCTGGAAAAGCTCAAGGCAGCCACACTACCCACTCCAGCATTGGCCCTCAACTGGGACGCTGTGATCAAGGAGAACTGGCTTTTCATTGAACAACGCTATCCTACATGTGCGCAGACTTCCAGATGTTACTGGCCAATGTTTATTTTTTAAAAAAGTAGATATATTTTGGCGCCAATTTTTGTAGAATGTAACCTGGGGATACATTTTTGTAGATTGCTGTTTTCCCAGGTCGTATGGTGCTTGCCTGGGACTGCACTTACCTCACATCTACTGTGTCGCAAATGGTGCTCAATGGTCAACATGGCCTTGTTGGTTCGGTGTGGGACCCGCAGGACACTGCATCGTCTTTCTTGAGTTTGGAGCATGAGATAGACATGAAGAGTATCACCAAGGCAAAGACAATGTTAGAAACCATCGTGTGGGATCCTTCACTCAAAAAGCGACATACCCTGAGCGTATGCTCACTTCCAGTGCAACACAACTTCCAGGGACAAGGTGCACACAATCGCGGGAACTTTTACATCCTCCAGTGCGTTGGCCAGATCATGGAGAAGTCGGGCGGCCTTGTCAAGGCCTTGTGCTTCGACAGCCATGGGGCCCATTTGTTTGCCAGAAAAGTTTTACACGGTGAGCTCAGTGGGCTGGATGCAGAGGACCTGTCGCAGGTCCCATTTTTTGGCAAGCTTGTCTACGAGCAGGTGGATTCTGGTTTGCCCCGTTTCCCCATCAAAATAGCTCGGTACAACAAGGACATCGTGTGGGGCATGGGTGGTATTTGTATCTTGGCTTGCGGACACCCTTGCATTTTTTGGAGGGATTGGGGCTGGAGTTCTTAGTGGAGAAAACAGAGGCATACATGGATGTCAAAAGGGCCATGTTTCATTTTTGTAAGGGATGTGCCTGCAAGTAATTTTTGTAGAGACAACAGGGTGTCAGACAATACCTCTTGGAATCACTCTGGTGCATGATTTTTCCGATATGCTGGATGAGTGAGGTCACGCGAACAAGAACACTGCGGGCCAGGCCACGTCATGGATACGAACCGTGTTCCTGGGCAAGTACTGGGTCGACTACACGATGGCAAGGCAATTTTCGATGCCTCCTTCCGTACTCGGACGAGATCAGCCCATGTCAGACAAGATGCAGGCCATCTTTTCAAATCCATGGCACCTTGTGGTGGAGGCCGATTCTTGGCTAATATTGACTGATGCTCTTTGTTGAGATCTCATTTTTTTTTTACATCATGTTGAAGTGAAGATGAAACTTTGTAGTGTCAGTTCCTGGGAGAAGACCTCTGTAGAAGTTCGTCTCATACACATTTACTGACCCTGTCCGTTCAGAACTTGACCTCTGTTTGACGAGATTATTTTCACCAATGCAAGGATTCTCCTTTGGATCAGAAGACCATTCCATGGGCGCTTCGCGGCGCACTCCTTCACAATCTGCTTGTTCTTTGGCATTTCAACTTTTCCTTTGCGGGTGGCTTTTTTGGAGATGGCAAGCCCTTAGGAAAATTTCAGTGAGGTGGTATTTGGACCCTTGTTCTGTAAAAGACAATGTTGGGGGCTCATTTTTGTAGAGCTCGTCATCGCCAAAATCAAAAAAAATACTTTGAACATATATATGTATATATATATGATTATATATGTATATATATTTGTCCCTCATATATATATATATTATATTATATATTGACATATATACATACCATATTTTGGGTCTATAAACTAACTTAATATTTGGGGGGCCTCATCTTTTACCATTTTATGCCTTTATGGTCTGGACATGTCTGGACCTGTTTCTTGGCATGCCCGTTAGAAATAGCAAATTCAATGAAAAGCAGTCTCTTTGGACAGGTTGGGCTCAATCTGGTTCCACAACTGCACCGCTCCGTTTCGCTTCAGCACCGCTGCGAGCTGGGTGTGTCCGGATTTGTGGGATTAGACATCATGCGTATGCTCGCCGAAGAGACTTGCACCAGGTTCAACGTGCCAACAGGCTCAACCTTCTACGCCGGCCAGACACTCAGCAACCTCCAGGCCACATGTTTGAGCGGGATTTTGGTGACTTTGACGAAGCCAACCGACTTTGATCCATGGACTCGTGGACATTGTCGCCTATCAGAGTTACCAATAGAGGAACACTTTTCACTTCTCAGACGACAGTCGGGCAACGCCCAATTGAGCTGCAGGGGCTTTTGGCAAGCGGCTGCACGTGTGTCGCTCAAGACCGGTGTTGACCTCAACAGAGAGAAGCCTTTCACCCTTCAAGGGCAGCCAGCTTTGAGCCCAGAGGAGTGTCTAAGCAGACTTTTGAATACTTTTGACATATGTTGACTTTCCTAATGCTGGCATCTTCCCATATTTTTGGTGGATGAGTTTCTGTTCATCACTAGGCAAACAAAAGCAACAACCTGCACCCAGACAGCTTTTTGTAGATAAATGGCCTGAAACCTCTTTTTTGTAGGGGTGACGCGTTCTTGTCATGACAAGGTTCAAAACATGCTGTGAGAAGGGCTACAAAGCGGCAATCAAGCTTGCAGCTTTTTGTTCAGGAAAGTCAGAGGCGGTTGTTGAAGCATCTTACAAGAAGTGGTGCAAAGACGACGGACAATTCGATGTGTCTGGTATGGACATGGCCCCAGATGAGATCATGGAGCTTTTGGAGGCACACGAGTCGGTTAATGATGCTGATGAGAATGAATGCCATGAGGTTCTGACCTGCCTTCAGCGTGAGTCAGTTTTTGTGGACCCAGAAGCGGAAGAGAACACTGTCCCCAACGACAATGTCGAGTTGGCATTCGAGAAGGTCAAGGGAAAGGAGGACTTGGTCTTTCTTCTCCAGAGTGCTGGAGATCCTGAAGATGCAGACATGGGAACAAACAGCCAGTGGAGGCAGAGATCACTTGCCACACACTCTTCTCGAAGCCATGGAGTGCGCTGGGGATAGGTTCAATGCTTTGTGGAGGCTGGCAGTGCATGTGCGCTGCGGGCCTGGTGGAGTTGATTCAAAATGGATTGCCAACCATCAAAAGGCCCGTTTGGCTTCCACTTCATTGAACTGGCATCAGTCTCTTGAAGTCAACGGCAAAATTTGTGTAGTGACCCCCCTCAGGCCCATATTTTTGTAGGTTTGGAACAGTTCCTTCTTGTCATTAATCGGGCTATTGTACTGCCAGATACACCGCCCAAACATGCCCCAACTTCTTTGCACCAAGGTGGAATGAAATGAAAATAGCGCAGATGCGTCTAGAGCAAGACTCTGGAGAGTACCGGTCCCGAACCACCAGACTCAGCAAGTGGAAGGAGCTTGCTGTGCAAGCGCAGAAGGACCTAGAATTGCCAGCAAATGCACCTGAGAGAATACAGTTACTGAGCTGTGAGTTGATACTGCTTGGGGATTTTGGGGGTCCATTTGGATGGTATTTCTTCATGTTTCTCAATATAGATAAATATAAAGTAGATGGGTATGGGCAGGGCCAAGACAGAATTTTGTAAGCAAATGATGGCAGATGTATTTTTGTAGTATTTTCATGGGGGATTGCGCTGGGATCTGAGGGCCGGACACATTGTCCTATTTCAAATTCCGGGCAACAAGCAGCACAGCGGCATCGAGCTTGGATTGGTCATCTCGGTCTGGCAAGGGATTAAAGCTCCGAAACTGACTGAGAAGCCAGTTCATGTGAATTCTTGTATGGCCTTTCGAGCCATCGGGCTGGATATGGTTGACCAGGAGAAACACAATCCACATAGTTTGAAAATGAGCTGGTCATTGGTTTATGTCAGTATCTCTGGTTTATATGCGTCTTTGACATGTTTTATACAAGTTTTTAACAAACCTAATGCTGATGCAGCTCCCATGCTACTCCAGGAGGATGCGTCACAATGGTTCTGTGAAGCTACCAGTGCAGCCTGGGTTGTCCGCCTGGAATCTTTGGTCACAATCCTCGATTGTACAGAATGCAACTTGGAAGCAGACTTCAGGCTACTCACTTGTTTGGCCTTGAAGTGATGGCAATGAATTTCTATAGCAGTTCAAGCTCGATGCTCCATTTTTGTAGGGTGACGTCCCTGCCAATTTCACTCTATTCTGCATGGATCTGCATGGGCCCGTCCAGACATAGCTAGTTTTGCAATGCAGGCATGCCTGCCAGCTCAGGTGTGCAGCCATGCACAGGAGATGGGCGAGTCCAGATTCGCTTGTCACCCAGTTCCGTGGCTTGCTTAGAAAAAGCTTCAAAGCTGCAAAGATGGCAGGTGCAACCTCCGATGACCCGGGGTTCAAAGACCGTCATGGCTGGCACATTTCTCGATCAAGGAGTGACCAATGAGAAATCCAAGAACAGCGCCCCCAAGATTTCCAAGAAAAAGAACGAGGGAAAGAAGGCAGAGGTCAAGAAATCCAAGCCTGTGATTCCGGTCTCTGAGTGGGATGATTCTTGCATCCGTCGCACCAAAGCAGGTCGCTCGGCCATCATTGAGCTCTTGAAGAGACTTTTCCAGTTGGACGAGGTCGTCTTTCCCGATGCCCCAGCATTCGAGCCAGATGGCACTTGCCGGCTGAAGTTTGAAGGCGCGCAGGAATTGAAATGGGAGGAGCTTCTGGCTGCATCCCCAGAAGCGTTTGAAACATTGTATCTAGGCAAGATTTGCTCCATCTATTTTCCTGTGTTTCCCAAATGTTTTATGAGAGTGACGTTCTTTAAAGCCAACATTAATTGTCTCTAAGATCAAGTCATTGCTTGTGTAGAAAAAGACCTTGAGACATGTTTTTTGTAGAGACCTAATGTTCTTGGTTGTTGAAATTCAATTGATGCATTGTCTGTTTTGTTAGCTTTTGTAGGGGCAAGGGGTGAAGACATGTTTTGTAGAGGAAACTTTGCTGCACACTCAGGTACCACCATATTTGTCATGGCAAGAACTATGGCAAAGCGGTGTGGCGGCACCTCGAGAGTATCAAAGAGAACTTGGAGAGGGAAGAACCCGAGAGAAGCCCTTGGCTGCGCCTCTTGAAGGATATCGCTGACGTGTGCAAGTGTTCAAAGGGTTCTGCCTCTGCAAGTGCGTCTAAGAAAACGACTGATGCAATGTGAGTTTTTTGGTCAGGGAAGTGCTGAAAAAGCCCCCTGTGATTTTCGGTGGTAGGAAATTGGTCCGTTCAGCCCCTGATGGAAACATTCAGGTAAATAAAATTCATTTGAATCTAATCAGGCTGTTGGGTTTGTATTGCGCCTTTGCTATTTTGTACCGATTTTTCATGTTTTTTTGATTCCTTGAATCGCTGATCGCACCAAGTCAATGCCTAAGACAGGCAAAATGTAGGAAGACCCATTTTGGGTAAATTAACATGCAGGTGACCTAAATCAGGTAAGACATAGTAAGATTGGGACTAGGGGACCAGCAAACACATGCTTTAAATTGCCAGCATGCATATATGCATACATCAACAGTTATATAAATAAATCAATAACTCAATAAATACAAAAATATAAATACAAATATATTTATATATATATATATATACACATTATATATATATATATATATTCATTCCTGTATGTGTTGGTCCCAAGGTTGATCGCAAGAGCATAGCCTAGCTGTGCATGGTACCGCGTGAGGGCGAAGAAGCGGCGAAATGGTGGTGAAAAAAAATGTTAGTCAGTGGTTTGCAAGAGCATCTCTACAAAAGTGGGATCCAAGGTAGGCAAAACTGCGATTGAGATTAACATGAAAACATGTTAACCATCTTGACCCTGAGTTCCATTTTTGTAGGAGCAACATTTCCTGGATCTTATGAGGTTGGATCCCAGTTTTGTAGTGGGAAGGCTGTGACGTTGGGTACCACTTTTGTAGGTTTCCAGCCTCAGGGACCGCAAATTGTACCCTACAAACATGGGCTTCAACCCATTGTTTTTTATACCCAGGGGGATATGTATATATGTATGTATGTATGCACATGTGAATGTAAATGCAAATGTACATGTAATGTGAAACAAATTAATGTAATGTAATGATATGTATTGGTGTGTAATGATATGTAATGATTTGTTATAATATGTGATGTAATGTAGTCTACATATATAATGTAATGATATGTAATGTAATATTACTGTATATTATGGTATGTTATGTTTTGTTATGTTATGTTATGATGTGTATGCCGTGTCGATTTGTTGAATTTTTATTTACTGTATACATATATATAATTACATACACGCACACACATATATATATATAATATACTCTATAAGATTCCATGGGCCATATCTGTTATAATCGTTCGCCAGAAGCCTATACTGGGGTTTGCTGTAGGACATACAGGGCAATTTTCCTGGTATAGGCGCTTATATGTATATCTAGTCCCATCTTGTCCCCCAATTATCGCCAAATAGTGGCAGTAAGCGAACTTTCATGTGTATGAAGCAAAATTCAAGTCGGATCAAACATATTTTCAAAATCGGATGGACCAATGACACCCCGTGGACACACCGTGGAACGCACATGTGGGGTGGAAAGGACATACTGGCACGTGGACAGGGGTACCCGGGTACCCTAATCTGATGGAGAGCTCCACCAGGTCATTTCCTAGCATAGGCGAGAGGGTCTTCTTGGTCTAGTCGCTGGTGGTGTCCCACAATGGTCGTTCCATAAAGCCCTTTATGGTCGAGCAAAACCCATGCATTATAGTTGACCAATAGTCGACCAAACCTGGTAGGGCCTAGGCCATAACAGAAATGGTCCAAGAAGACTAGGGCACACGCACACACACACACACATATATATATATACAAAATTATATATGGATACACACTGATATACGAGTTGATCGAAGTGTGTTACTTGAAATCAGCTCACGGGCCCGTGGTGTGCACGGTTGTCCTGGCCACAAAAGGTGAAGGGTTTCGAAGATTGGCGCAACTTGCCACCTGCCAAGATCACCTTGAGCCCCGCAGAGCGGCAAAGGATCATTCAAGCGCCTGGGCCTACACATTCATGGGTTTGTTTTGAAGATGAGGTATGGATGGATATGGATGGATATTGGTGAACCATAATGTCCCTATTAACATGACCATAAATTGGGTGCATGCCTCAGTTTTGGTCTGACCCGTGCAGTATGTCCCTCAAAAGGTTGGTCTCTTTCCACCTTTCCCCTTTTGTACAGTGTTCCCTTCCCAGGGAAAGTGGAACACGGGTCGCCCGGTCTCATGTGGTCCTTGTTTTGTCAACTGCACAATCTAATGGGCACTTGGATAGTATTGGGCTGGACGCCGGTCGCCAAAGGTTGCCTGCTTTAGCTGCCGTTAAAAAAGAAACAACAATATGCAAATCCAATGTTTCGCAGGCATGAATTTGAGACGTCAATGTCATGGGGCAGTCCAGCAAGCACTGGAGGATCTGGATGAATGAAACATTCTGTACACAGCAAAGTGGTTGGCATGGTTGCCTTCAAGTCGCTAGCTATTGAGAAATCTATTAATCAGCGTTTGCCCTCGTTCTTTGCCAGTCCCGCCTGCAATGAATGGCAAGAGAGAGAGAGAGAGAGCGAGAGAGAGTGTGGGAGATCAAGCTTATGTAATTTCATAATATGTATGTGTATCTATGTGTATAAATATGTGCATATGTATATGTATAAATTATATACAATAAAATTTACATGATTATCACTGTGTTGCATGTAAAATAATTCACATTGTACTTGTTATACTTGGCAACCCCCTCTTTGAACGCTGCTTCAATATATCTTTCAATATGGACCCCGCCCCCTGGATTGGCGATGTTTTCCCAGGCTCAAGTGGCTCGCTTGGGCTTTGCGCTCTTCGGCTCAAAGGCTGAAACCGTGAGGCGCCTTGCGGACTCCGAGTTCTTTCGCAAACTGCAGGACCGGAAACGCATGGAAAGATTTCAAAATGTCCCGATTCAAAGCTGTTAGTTCGATTTTGTTCCAGCGTCAAGAGTTTTGGCTCCTTAACTGTCGCTTAGCCGATATTTCCCCCCTGTTCACGGTGCATATTGGTTGCACATGGTTGGACAAAAGTGCAAATTCATGCAAATTCCCTTTCAAAAATGCACCACATCACAGCTACTTTGTTTTCTGGGTGATGCTAGAAAGCTTTAAAACGCAAGGGCAAGGGAAACTTCCTGGCTTGCATCATCGCAATTTAGGCATGGACCACTTCTTACCTGTACACTCGAAGTAGATTCACATCCCAAACGTAAGGCAACTGGGAATCAGTTCCCATGACTAGCATGCTGCTGTTGCTGCTTCTCATCATCATCATCATCATCATCATCATCATCATGATCATCATGCATCATGCATCACGCAGATTTTGCTACTCGTGCCAAGTTCTGCCCCCATGGCCGTTGTGATACAAACGCACAGGAACCTACGCTCATCTACGGCGGTGGTGCCTCCACGAGCGGTTCCGAGAAGCCCACGCGGCTTCTTGCAGAACTTAAGCGCAAAGGAGCTTTTGAGGCTGCCGGTGAAACCTTCTCATATGACATTGCAGTGGAACACCCTGAAATCTGAGAAATGAGACGATGCGACGATGCAATACACCAAACATGTGGAAACATCAGCAATTCGCCGGCACCAGAAATTTCCAAGTCCATCCAAGTCCCTGTTCTCCGGCCGCCACAGGTCAGGGAAGATCTGCCCGCCATCCGCCTGAAGGGGGCCATCTTCGGAAGAGCCACGCAGGATGAATTGGATGCAGCGGAACAAATTCTGCGTGCCCCGATGGATGATGGCATGGGATATGATGGGATTCACCTGGTGGTTGATGATTTTGGTATACTGTGGAAAAAAATGAAAAACAATGAAGGAACGTAAGGAACAACAAAAAGATCAAAAAGGAACCAAGGGCTATTCAACATATTCAACAGGTCAGGTTTCTTTTTTCTGTAAAGGTGGATAAGGTGGTGTCGAATCGGCATACAGTCTCTGACAATGTTTTCGCTCTGCATTGCATGAGGTTCTATGCGGAGGTCTTTGGAATCACTTGGCACCTCGATGCAGACTGAAATGGAGTCAACCCGGCCTGGCCTCTGACGAAACGGCCTCTAGTTCCATATTTTGTTCTAACATGTACTAACCATGGCACATTATTGCTAACCATGGCAGCTTTGACAACTAGTCTCCAAAGAAGAAGAGCAGATCCTAGGGTTATCTCTTGTCACCTTAAGTTTGAAAATGTTTGAAATGTTTGGTGTGTTTAATTGTTGCACCCATTGCTTCATGGACATTCAATGGCTTCACCATGCTTTACCATTCAAGATCATCAATCATCATGCCTTGGAATTTCCACACATTTCCACGCATGAAACACAGGTTTTCATCCCTGCATGTCTACTTGCACCCCGTTCCAGTCCCAGGCTTCCAGGCCACAAAAAATATCAAAAAAACAGTTTGTGTGTGTAAAGACGTTGTTTGAGAACCAGGCACTCCAAAATCTCATGGCTGTTTATCATCCTTTTTTCCCTGATTCAATGGCAATTGTAGAGTCCCCACTCAATAACTGGGGTACAGGATGGTATAGGTATAACTCAGTTGCTGACTGGGCTGAAGCACCAAGTCTGGGGTCCCATTTGGCACATTTTGACACACCCAAATGTTCCCTTCAACTGACGGAGGCATCTCTTTTGTTGATGATGCTTCTGCGCTTCTGCGGAAACCGGGCCTCCACCCCAAGGAAGTGCGAGAGGTACTGGAGACTTCAAAGCTGATCCTTAGCGGTTCAAAACCCCTGTTGGTTGATGATGAGTTGGGGGATTATACTACCCTGTATGCATTGGGGATTATAACAATCCAAGAAGGGGGATTCCCTATAAACAGCGAAAAATTGCGGGAAACATTAGCACATTAGCATTTTGGACACCGGCATTCGTGGTTGTGGTGGTGAAAAACAATTGGGACACCCACATTATTCCGCATTTTGGCGGTAAAAGCAATTGTTAATCAGCAGCTGCCGTGAGATTAAACCAATGACAGCTGATGGCAAGTGATAATTATGTCTTTTAATTACCACTGATTATTGTTGCGTGTGTTGGGTGATGGTGGAACTTGTTTGGCGTATATAGACTGCAGAAAGAAACTGGTGTTGGTCCCGCTACTTTCTCGTGCTTGTTCTCCCTGACTAATATCTTCAGGAATCGTTGGGACGCTTTCCTGTTCTTTCAAAGCAGCTCCATGAGACCGTTGCCCGTCCAGAACTTCTCGGACTGTTGGGATATCAGATCTTGGACAACCCCGCATAATTTAGGTTGACAATGTCTTTCAGCAGCATTAATGCCAGCAAAGTGGGACAGACGTGCTAGCAATAGAGTTGTGCTGTGTTCAAAAATATTGTTGTCCTCCTTTTGTGAAACATCCTTATCCCAAGCGTAGGGTGATGTTGTAAGTGCTCGGCAGGGGCACGGTTACTTGCACAAAGGCATGCATATTGAAGCATATTGATATCCAATAGGTACTATGTGCTTGACTAGTGCTTGACTAGGACAATATGATGTAATTGTTGTAACCCAGGCATAGCTAGATAGGTTTCACACTCAGTCCCTTTGATCGCATCACATTTGTATGGTCGAAGCTCATGCTGGGAGTGCCAAAAAACGGTCACAGATGCTCACAGAGTGGTTGGCCTTTGGAGAGTGGAGAGATGATGTGGTTGTCTAACATATACATATATACATATACATGATATATACATACACATATACATAACACATTCATATATATATATATATATATACATGTTTACATATGCACATTTTGCTTCTTTACAATTTTTACATGTATACAAATACACACGGGTATAATATTGTATATATTATATATATTATATATATTATATATAATTATTATACGCGTGTGTGTGTGTGTCTGTTTGTCTCAAGTCTAGTCGAATTACATGTCTAATTGGACCCCCTTCAGCTGCCCTGTGGCTGCTTTGCATGTCTTCGACCACTCAGCTGGAGCGAGCCAGGTTCACTGTGGACAAATTTTACGAGCGAGCAAAGCAACTGGGCCAGATGTACCGAATTTAGCACTGCATTGTCTTCAAAACTGATGAAACCACTTCACTGAATTTCGGTTCGCATCTGTTCGCTATGAAAGATTGGCAGGGCTTTTGCGAGAGTTTAGGGACTGCTTGCGCATGGGCAATGAGCAAACATGAGCAAACCCTCGCATACCTCAGGTACGAGTGCTTGAGGTCTTCGGGTGCTCAAGGTCAACACATTGCAAACCAATGGTTCGACCTCTCCAAGTCAAACGTTTGGCGGGTAAAGCAACGTTCGTTCGGATCCTTGTCTGCGAATCGGCCCCTTTCAGCCGACAACATGATGGAGTACTACTGGCAAACGGACACCTGATGCCATGCACCAAGTGTAGACATTGCAAAGCGCATGGGTTCAACGACCATGGTCCAACAACCGTTGCCATTCGTTGCTTACCACTTCACTTGATCCTGTTTTTGTCAATCGCAGACCCTTTGTTTGGCCATCTGCTGGTGCCGTTTCTTCCTGGGATGCCAATGGGTTCCAAGCATATCAACCTAGGCCTATGACCATCAAACAGGAATGCAAAGCATGAATGTGAGGCACATAGGTAATTAGGACAGAAAGGCCGAAAATTCAGTCAAGAGAACTCAGAGTTTCCGTTTTGTTCCGCTTTAGTCGTCACTTTCCATCTATGTTTTTTTTCTTAATTTTTGCCCCTGCTGCAGAAGCACACAGGCTTTGCTCTAGATATTGCAGCCTTTGGATTGCTGGCCAAGCTGGGTCATATTCCCTGGGCACTTTCTGCCAAGAAATGGGTGAAACCCTCGCATGCATCATGGCTGCAGCTTGGGATTTGGCTCAGATCGTGGCTGGCCCCATTTGTTCAGTTTCGATAGCCGAAAGCCTTTGTTCGATGTTCGTGCGTTTCTTCTTGGAAGCTTTGCATGCGACTTGAAGGATATGATTTCGTGTCGCATTTGGTCTTGTTGATTTTCCATGGCTGCAGGGAAAGAAGCCACTTGTTGATCAGTTTCGCCCAGCAGTGGTGGGCTACGATGTGTGCCACTTGCCAGACAAGAAGGTCGCAAACAAGCGACATCATGTCGCCTAACCGCAAACAGTTGGACTGTTAGGGCGGATTGTTCGAAAGTTGGTTTGATGCAGCCAGCAGCAGGCTTTGCCGCGGCCCGCTGCTTCATGCATCTCCCATAGAAATCTGAATCAAAACCAATCGCAAATTGTGAAATTGACAACTTGGCATAGAGAGGTCGCGGTTGCTTAAATGAGGTGTCGACATATTACATTGGGAAAGCGGCGGCCATTCGTTCTCCCTGAACGGATCTGAAAGGTATGTTCCATTGATATGAACAAACGATACGCATTTGTGAACATAATGCTATCACTACAAAATACATGTGTGTGTGTGTGCGTATAGTGACTAGTCTAGTGGTCATACATGAATTCATAGAAATATTGTAATCGATTACCCTTAGTTGTACAGTATATATTATACATTCCTTTGTCAAATCTGCAAGCTCAATCAGGTGGCAGCAGGCATTCGTGTGGAGAGCCGTGATGGCGAATCAGAGGCTTGTCAGCATTTGACTAGAAGCACAGACGAAGCTCGTGAGGATCAAGATCCTGCACTGACTAACCATACCTCTGTGAAATTGTGTGTTTTGTTGTTGATGAACACTGATCAAGTGTTGAATTAATAATAGCCATGGTTGCTACTGCAAGCATGAGTGCCGTTGTCGACATCATAATCCCAGGGCCGTTGCCAGAATGATGATATTACAGCATATTACAACAATATACAACAACCATCAACAACCTAGATCCCGGCGGGAATGTTTTGCTAGGCATATTTTGCTGATCAAACTGATTGAACCTCGAGGGTGACCAAACATCGATAGCAGGAAACAACCGGAATGTAGCGAATGATATTGGATGTGTTTTCTTCACAACAAGTTCGGCTTTCATGTTCTCGCGTAAGCTGCCTTCGGGCCCTCGGGCCCCTTGAACCAGTCCGCCATGCTTCACATGTGTTGTTCGAACGTTGCAGCCACGTTTGCAATACTCTTCGCATCTCTTCGTACTTGCCCATTTCTTTCTTTGCCGGGTTGAGGCATGTCCATGCCCTAAGCCCGGATTCTGCATCCGACCCATTCAGGAGCCCATGATTTTGAGCCGTGTCTCTTTTCGAACTGAGCGTGTCCACGCTGAGACTGTGCATCAGATGCAATGGGATGGAATCAACACGGGATGAAAACAGTTTTCGAAGAGGGGAGTGTGGAGTGTGGTGACCTGGTTGGCAGACCCCTGGTCGGAAGGTAGAGGATGGTTTTCATCGGCACCTGAATGATTTCAAACTGCTCTAACTGTGTTCTGGATAGAAATTCGGCGAACCGCCTAAGGATTCCTCAAAGCAAGGCCAGCATCCTGTTGCTTTTTGGTTACATTTTTTTTTTCGGATATTCTATTTCTATTTCCCTTAGGGAGGGAGAGGGAATCGTAGGGCCTTCCGAGGGAGACCACCTGCCAGAATGAAGCTCGTGCCAAGGTGCCTGCGAAGAATTTGCGGCGATTAATTCCTGCAGACTTTGCCCGTGGCAAATTGGTGATCGTACATCGCGACGGGGAGCCCTTTGGTGTTGCACTAACAAAATGGACAACTACAGGGATGCACTCATTATATCATTTGTTACAGTTGGGTTGCAGTAATTACGACCCGAAAGATGTGTGATCAAGATGAACCATCCATTTGTAGAGCAGCATTGGAGCTGCTACGAGTCGCTCCTTAAATCTTTGAATCATCAGGTGGCCAGTCATAGCCAGTCATCTTGACATGGACTCCCTCTGAGGTTCCCCCTCCAGGAGCTGGACTCACTGGAAAAGTACCATGCAGAACTGCAAACAGAAGATCCAGAAACGGCTTTCGTGTTAGTCGAGTGTGTTTCTTGATCGGAAAAAATGGGGTCCCTGTGGGAAGGTGGATGCGACATGCTGCAATCATCTGCAATCATGGTACAGGGGACAGACATCTTGAAGCTGCTTCCCTCATCAGCGTGTAGATAATGACAATCCCGGATTAACAACCCTTCGCTAGGTCAACAAGGTCAATTTTCTGAACTACCCCGAATTAGTTTGATGAAGGACAAGGAAAAGAGACGGGAAACACATAGGGCTGAGGTGGGCTTTACTACCTGTGGGGGGGGGCACTTTCAATTTAGCCGGAGACACCACGTTTGGATGGTACCCTTTGTGAGTCTCCAAAACATTCCAAAATTATACTTTTATGCCAAAAGTGGTAAGACATATTAAGAAGTTGCATTTTTCCGGGATAATGATAACTGATACATGTTTTTTGGAGGCTTAACGGACCATGAGGAAGCAAGAACATCATTTCCTCAATTAAGAGTAAAAGGGAATACTGGTAAGATCTGGTAAGTTGGTACTAAAACCATGCACGCCCCTAGAAACCCGCAATACAATATGCATAATTGTCCTGCGGGATGGGGTTGGGGTGGGGTAGGGGTATTAACGTTCATGTCAACTTGAACACGCATGGACGGTATGGTGTGCACATGGGGGTGGGGTTGGGTGGGCAATAACTTTCATGTCAACTTGAACACGAATGGACGGTATGGTGTGCACATGGGGGTGGGGTTAAGTGGGCAATAACTTTCATGTCAACTTGAACACGAATGGACTGTATGGTGTGCACATGGGGTTGGGTTGGGTTGGGTTGGGGTGGGGCAATAACGTTCATCTCAACTTGAACACTTGCACACGTACGTCATGCTACGCTCCGGGATCTTCTCTTGCACTTGCACACATATGTCATGCTACGCTCTGGGATCTGCTCTTGCACTTGCGCACATGCCTCATCCTACACTCTGGGATCTTCTCTTGCACTTGCACACATACTTCATGCTACGGTCTGGGGTCTTCTCTTGCACTTGCACACATACGTCATGCTACAGTCTGGGATCTTCTCTTGCACTTGCACACATACGTCATACTACACTCTGGGGTCTTCTCTTGCACTTGCACACATACGTCATGCTACGCTCTGGGATCTTCTCTTGCACTTGCACACATACGTCATGCCACGCATTTCATGCTGCTGTTTTATATATATATACACATTAAAAAAAAAAAAACAAAAAAAAAAATATTTATGTTACCAACAATATTTATGTTACCTTTGGACGTGCGTGGCCTTTGAATACATAGAACTGGTGCGAGTTTTCACGCACCACGGTTTTTTTTTCCCATGCTTTGGTGGTGCAACTTTCTAGTCGATGTCCCGGACGTCCGCATCCCAAACATTTGCGAACCATGGCATACTGGAAACGACCAATGGAACGAACAATTCATAATAACAATTCACTACTCAACAGAACCGCTCTTAAACTCCATACAACTGTTTCATTCTCATGTTCCAAATGATATACCACATCTGATGCATTCATAAATTCATGAATCCAAAAGTTAGTTGCGGACATCCTGATTTATAGCTCTGGAACGCCAACACAATTGTTTTCCTTCAAACATATGTTAAGGTGAATAACAAAGAACATAAAGCTGCTTGTAACTGACTGTCCCAAACACATTCCAAAACAAATGAACCGAAATAAATAAAACCACACTTCTTGTCCTGAGCACAAATCAAACGCGGGTTTCTGTGGACGTGCGCCCTGAAAATCTGAAGGTCGCAGAGTGGGTGGATTTAATTGGGGGGTTGAACCATTTCTGGTGGTGGGAAAAATACTTCACTTCGAATGATCCCCACCATGGCATTTATACATTTTCTTACTGGCAAGTCTTCTGGCATTATATCTGACATATCTTCTGGCATTCTATCTGGCATTCTATCTGGCATATCTTCTGGCATATGTTCTGGCATATCTTCTGGCATATCTTCTGGCATATCTTCTGGCATTCTATCTGGCAAATCTTCTGGCATTCTATCTGGCATTCTATCTGGCATTCTATCTGACATATCTTCTGGCATTCTATTTGACGCATCTTCTGGCATTCTATCTGGCATTCTATCTGACATATCTTCTGGCATTCTATCTGGCATATCTTCTGGCATTCTATCTGGCCGTTGAGGTCCGGCAGTGCCCCCTGGGATCTGGAGCTCGCGGTCGAGGTGCGGCATT
>Ga0126342_10007107_pt1 | contig 19940 bp, 18 predicted proteins | sample Cyp1metagenome_FD_92528 | JGI IMG/M metagenome (GOLD analysis project Ga0126342, IMG submission 92528) | Coral microbial communities from Lord Howe Island, Old Settlement Bay, Australia - Cyphastrea 1 metagenome | ecosystem: Host-associated > Invertebrates > Cnidaria > Coral ... | reverse complement strand
GACGTATGTGTGCAAGTGCAAGAAAACGCAAAGCAGCGTAGCATGACGTATGTGTGCAAGTGCAAGAGAACGCAAAGCAGCGTAGCATGACGTATGTGTGCAAGTGCAAGAAAACGTACAGCACTTTAGAGCGAAATGTGTGCGCAAGTGCTTTGCGAGAATGTACAGCAAAGAACATCAAATTGGTCGACCGCACCCCATCCATCCACCCAGTTGATCCCATCCATAATAAGGATCCTTATAATGGTTATTATATATCCCTATGAACCATTGGATGACTAGCCCCTATTATATAATGGTTATTAACCGCAAGCCTCTCAGAGACCCGGCTTTTAAAAACAACTGACGTCGGTGAATGTTTTGAGGCGTTTTCTGGCGAGACTTTCTGTGACGAACGCATCAAAACAGTACACAGGGCTACGGCTATTGGCATCTGGTGCTCTGGTTGGTGGTTGACCTACCCCTCTGAAAAATGATGGAGTGAAAGTCAGTTGGGATGATGAAATACATTCCCAACATTTCCCAACTCTTGATGGAAAGTCATTCAAAATTCCATGGTGCCAGTCACCACCAACCAGGTCATGTTTAAATCATTTCAAACAACCCCAGAGGTGACCCCCTCTGGTTTCGCCATCGGCGAAGATTTTTTTTGGGGAAGGTTTCTAAGTCGAAACATCGGGGGGATGAGCCACCAATCTTTGCTGAAACATCTCCATGTTTGTCGCGTTAAATCAATTTAAGAATCACCTATGAACAAGCAGAAAATGATGGATCTCCATTGCGCTAGTGATATTTATGATATTACACTAGATATACATGTTAACAGTGATATAAGTGATGTATATATATATACATATATGTGGGTTTCCATAAATGGGGATCCCCAAAATGGATGGTTTATAATGGAAAATACTATTGAAACGGATGATGAACAGGGGTACCCCCATTTTATGAACCCTCCATAACTTTTTGAATGTTTGCATATTTTCTTTCCCCGTTACCTAAAGGCAATGTCGCTCATTCCGTGGCCTTAGTATAATATTATATGATAAAATACATATATATATAGATATATATATAGAGATAATATATAGTATATTGATATGCATGCTCCTTTCTTGCAACATGCTCCTGTACCGGAATCCGCCTCCTTGATCACCCGCGAAAACATTTCAGGATTGTCCTCCCGGCCCCGCTCGGAAGTTTGGAACGGAATTGCAACAAGGCATGTGTTTTTTTTTAAGTTGAAGTCGATTGGATTTTATAGGTTTTTATAGATCGGATAAATTATGACACTATGATAAATAGATATAAATTATTATCAATTTGATCTAAATCAATGCCTACAACGACCTCTTAAGACATACAGTACTAATCATTGTTAAGCCCTTTTTTTTATACCGGGAAATATGGTAATCTGCTTCTGCAATGTAATGTTGTGAATCAATACCTAGCAATAGCATTCCATATCATGGAATAAACATGCTTTTTTAGATGGGGACGTCCCTGAACCCCAGCTGCTGTTGACACAAAACAAAACCAATCCTCGAAACAAGGGACACGACTGCAATGTTCCATGACTGCTATATGTTCTCAAAACATGTATCATTTGTTGATATTTCGTTCATATAAAGAACAAAGCCAGGAGTCTCAATCACAAAGCGATTCATCGCTACTTACCATCTGGTTATGACTCACATAGCTATGGAAAGATCCACCATGCTATTAAGTTCGGTAAGCCATCTATTTCTATGGGCCATTTCCATCCATTTCCCATGGCTATGTTAGTCATAACCAGAGGGTAAGTGATTTCTGTTCATGCAGAAACCGTTCAGATTTGCCGGCAGTGCAATGGGTGCGGAATTCAATGACCTGCATCGCTCTTTTGGATGACCTGCAACTTGCAGCACCACATTCAGAAATTCTTGGACTGCATTCATTGTATTTCATTGTTCTTACCCTTCCGGAAGCGCCAAAAAATGTTCCCACCTTCCGGTAGATATTCCGGTAGATATTCCCACCATAGATGTAGATTTTCCCAACGGAAAATCCGTCCGTGAAGTGCTCGCAGGTGGCCCATTCCACCTTCGGCAGCAAATTCCTGGCGTAGTTCAATAAAAGGAAGTCACCTGTAAACGATATATGGATACGAAAATATATGCAAAGTATGGATACCACATCGGAATAACATAGAATATTAGTGTAATATGTGTAATATGTGATTTTATATGCGTATACCATATATGCATCTAATATGTATATACCCATTGAATGTTTGCATAGATAGATTCCAAAGGTATATAGTGTGTTTATAGAACTTAATGATACTATAATAGTAGCATCATAATTTATTACATCGTAGCAAAACAGTTTCATGACATCATATGTTCAAAAATAAGATACGGCAATATCATACAATAAACTGTAACTGTAATATCATATAATGAACTGTAATCTCATATAATATACTGTAATATACTATGATAACATAATATGATAGAGCTTACTAGATTACAGTTGAAAAGAACTGCACAAACATCGCATACGTCTTATTGCTTGTTGCAAAATATTGCATATTGTAAAAGCAATGAATGCATATGTACACAACCACACACATAGAATGATGGAATAGAATCATACAGAATTCTAGACACAAATATAAATACCTGCAGTAAGTGAACTACAGACACTACTGCAAGTTTGGGTAAGCTAAAATAATTCATTAACCTGAAATAAGATTGTGCTGTTGGGATAATTTCCCAATCCTAACCTTTAATCCAGTGAGGTCGCAATGAGGTCGTGATCAAATTTACCCAGATTCATCACCATTCCTTTAATCATCCCATCAATCAGTAATGATCACTATTAATCACTATGAGTCAGTATTAATCACTGTAACTGTTAGTTAACTATCCATTGTTAGTGATTACTAGCGACTAATAGTGATCAACACAGTGGAATAATGACTATTAACAAAGGGTTTTAAGTACTCAATTAGGGTCAATAGATGTCAATAGTCAATAGTGCTATCATCCCTATAATTCTTAGTTACCCCACCTAACAAACTAACAGTTCGATTTTTGACATTTTGTTGCCACCATGTCTGGATCATTTTCCACACGGAAAAGCCTCGGGTTTTCCACATCTACGTTAGTTTACCCCAGGCTCACTGTCCATTATGCTGGAAGTTACTCATTGAAGCATCCAATCCAGCGAGCAAAAAAAAATCTTAGCGCTCGGCATCACGCCATTTGAAGGATCTCGTCATTTGAAAAAAGGATGGTTTTTGAATGGTAAAATCATCGATCAGCGGTGGATGTTCATGGATGTTTCATGTCAATCGGATGGCTCAAGATATCTCAAGAATAACTTCGAAGTTTCACCAACTTTATGACATTATGTTGGCTATAGTTCTCGTCTTAGTTTCGTCGGCATCCAATTGTTGTGCTTTTTCATTGAACCATGGCCAAATTTGGTCGAATCCAGCTAACAGCTGTGGCTGCACAAACTATGCGGGGTTTTCATTTGCTGATCATGCATGGGCTAAGTTCTTACACAAGTTGTCTTGGGGCAGCAGTTTGACAACAAACCAGGACCTTCCAACGTAGCAATTTGTTTAATCTTTTTTTGCCCCTAGGTCATTCACTAGATACCCTTGTTAACCTTTTTCCAGTTCGTAGCGCAAATTTCTGATCCGCGCAATTTTCCTGAGTTCGACCTGTTTTCTTTTGGCTACCCCAGCTCGACTGAAAACAGGATTTGTTCGCTTTGATGCGACACTAGTCACTAGTTTGAGCGAAAATTTGCGCAAAAGAACGCAAATAATATCCACAAGAAAGTGCAGTAACCGCAAATTCAAAAACTGTAGCACAACTGAAAATGGGGAAGGAATGAACCCCCTTGGGCATTTTTTTCTGCAAACAAGCAGTTTTTTGCGAATGAGCGAAAATCCACAGCACGAGAAAAAAAAAATCGATGGACAAATAAATGTATCATTGGAGGGTCTTGGGCGGAACCTCATAATTGTATATAATTATCACAACCGCCGTTAAAGACAAAATCTCTAAATCTCTGACCCTGGCTGCGATCAAAAAATGACGAAACCTGAGGACATTTGGTATGGATTGGTATGGTGGTACCATGTACCTAGATCACCCCATACTCCCAATCTCAATCAAACATGGCTGGAAGTTCTCCAACATGTACAGATGTTTCATGATTTTTCCCCACAAAAACCATCAAAAACCTAGATAAGTTGAGTGAATTTTCCATGACTTTCCTAGACTTTCCAGTGATTTTGATGACGCGATTTTCAATGTCCACTGACTCTCTGGTAAGTCGAGCCAGGGTCACCACGAAGTCCAATCCTTGGCAAAGATGATCTGGGGCGAAGATGACGACGTGTTTTTCGAATGGAAACCAGAGGATAATGTTTTGATTCTAAATGTATGGATATTAATTATATTTAATTATAATATATTAATATAATATATAATATATGTGATAAAAAAGACTATGTAAGGCTCATGTTTTCTAAGTGTTTTTTCTAATGTATTGAAACCACCATTATCCACCATTCGGATGTTTTTCGATGTGCGGAAGGTGGTTAGTCCAAGGACTCCTTCAAGATCCATATCTTGAGTGGGTGAACTCAATGAGCAATACCATCCAGTAAATTACCATAGACCCTGCCAAATAGGGGTTGGAAGATTGGAAGATTGGTTTCCATTAAAAATTGATAAAAATTGACTATTTTGAGGGTCAAACTGTTAATTTAACAGAGGGCAAATGGATGTAAATGGCAATTTTTGGTCTATCAGAGCCATCCCCATGATGAGAATTGTGCTGAGGTTGGTGGTCGGAACCCAAATCAAACATCCCTAGATTGGCTGAGTGGTCACTTGAAATGAGACGTGAACTGTTAAAGTTGCCTGAATCATGGCCTATGCCTATCTCGTCTGGAATATCAAGTCAGTGATTTCCGAAATCGTTGGTTTGTAGCCTGAAAAAACGTTTTTGTTCGGAACATTTCAGGACTATTCGATACACACCCACCCTGAGACCTCATAAATACAACCTGGACCTTCAAAAGTTCCATGAATTTTGCACGTTTGGACTATTGTACTGTTGGGCCGTTTTGAACGTTCCAAATCGAACGCTCCCAAAAGTGAAATATGGCCTTTCCACACCGTAGTTTTACAGGTCACAAAATACCACTGAGCTTCGGCTACTGTCTCATTGGAATGTGTCACACAGGTAGCAGGCATGCATTGTCACATGCAGGTAATTTATGGTAATTTAATGCAAGTCATTGCAAGTCCCAATGTGTTTGTCTTTGTGTCACGAAAAAAAAAAAAGTATGCGAGCCTTTCGTTTGCCCCTACTGATGCGCGTATTGAGCATTCAAAGCTTCGGTTGGTGAGCCCACCAAAACAATAGTTGGATTATGTTCATGTCCAAGACAAAATAAGAAATTGCAAATTGTATATAAAGGACAAAGGTGCACTGTACTTTTGCCATTACAGGCAGGGTGGTGGGTGGTGGGGCAGATGAGCAGAAACAATACATGATAATACCTTCATGTATATTTATATAATGTGTGCGTATGTCTCAAAGAACCGCATAACATGTTGGCATCTCTAATTCATGTCGATCTCACACTCGACATAATTCCATAGGCAATCTTGTTCATTTATGTTTAAATAATATCCACATATTTTTGTGTCACTTGATTGCTCAACGTTTGTTCCAAATTGGCCAATCTGGCATGTTTACAACTTGTACTTCTGGTCCAGGAAGCTTTGAAGGTCTGTTTTGGCGAGCAAAGGCGAAACCACATGAGCCAGGTCCTGTTTCCAGTGTCCATCAACGAGTCAACGATGCAATCCCATATATAATCATATATATATATATATACACGTGTACGGTCGTATATGTATGTGTATAGTATATATATATATTACATATACCGATACCAGTACATATTATACACTGATCTACACTGTATATTTTATTATCAGGTGGAAAAGTGTAAGAACAATATAAATATACATAAATATATATGGGGATGGGTCAAAACCTATTACTGCCATATCTTGGGGAATAAACAGGCATAAACCATCTATTTAAGGTCCCCACGGTACCAGGGTTTTGACTCATAGCCATATATATATAACAATGATAAACTGTCTGCGGCAATGTGATATCATCTGATTTTTGCCATGATTTGCCGCAATGAAAAACCGAAACGACTTCCGATTCTTTGCTTTCGAATCTAAGCTTTCGACGAGACGTCTCAGTGCCCCCAACAAGCCCATCTTCGCATCTGGTGGTGGCTCCTGAGGCTGGGAAATCGCTGGCGAAATCCTGCACCGATAACATCGGTGCAGTTTTTTTTCATGTACCCTCTGGTAAACTAACATAGCTATGGGAAATCACCATGTTTAATGGGAAAATCCACTATAAATGGCCATTTTCAATAGCTATGTTAAATTACCAGAGGGTACAAATAATGACAAATACGGGGTAAACCTATGGAGATAAGAATAATTAGATAAGATGTCTAGTTGATTCTCTGCTGATCATGGTTCTAGGAAACCTTGTTTTGTTTGTCAACATCTAAGTCATGGAATATCCATGTGGAGGCTTCCGAAGTCATTCATGGGCTACTCCTATGTTCATCCAGCCGTCATGGATGACCATGACGACTAGAATTGAAATCCATATAGTGACTCAAGGATGCCCCATTATAAGAAATATGGATTATGGTACATTATAAGGGGGCATGTATGTTGATCCATATATTCCATTATATGATCTATATTGTAAATATATGTTCCATATAAATAAATCTATATCATTATATGATCTATATTGGAATAAATATGTATGTGTTCTGCAGCTGTCCCCTTCATCCAATTTTTCAGGGACCAGCTAGCTACCCTGAGTATCATGGTTTTGTTCCTGGCATTGTTTGTTCTGGGATCCTCCGTAGGAAAACACATGAAAATCCGATGATAAATGCACAAATATAAATGTTTTCTGCTAAAACATAATGCACATCCATTTCTTTTAGATATCCTGCATTGTTTGTTTCTGTTGTTTATTTGGTCAGTTAAATGCTTCTTTGAAAGCAACAACATAAACCATATCTATCTACCAAACAAAGATTGGTGTGACATTTTCATCAGAATGGATGTGAAACAACCCAGTTTTGCCGTTTCACCTGCCGTTCACCAGAAACTATCCAGAATGAAACGATTCGATATGATTCGATCTTGAATTTCCATGAATTTCCCACACGGCTTCGACGTTGAAGTCTGGACCCGGCGAGGCATCTTGGGGCCGAGAGGAATCGTTTTACCTATTGGTAAAGCTGTGTCCCAAAATACTATGGTAAAGTGGTGCTGGGATACTCGACTCTACTAGGATTGGTCGTTTTTTGGCTCCTATCGGCTGATATAAATTCCGATATGGTACAAGCACCAATACATAATATGGGCAATATGGGGATGGTCACAATCTCACGTTCACTGACCAAGGAATTTGATGTTCACCTCAGTACCAGGATTTGACACAAAGATACACAAAGATTTAGACCTGTGACCCAAAATGGAACAAGTGGCACTGGGTGCTACTCGTGTCTCTTTTCATGTGCCCTCTCTGAGTGAACAACATAGGCATCGGTTAAACAAGTATCTTATGAAATACAACGACATCTGGGCCCTGGGCGTTCTGTGACCATCCCTTCAAATAGTGCCGCATTGGTCAAGTCGAAGTCGTCACAAGTCGAAGTCGTGATCAAGAAGCTATTCCAGGGACGGTTCATTCGCAGCTTGCGATGAAAGAAGAGTATGACCACATATAAACAACACCTGTCTAGTAGACCTCAGGTCATCCCCTTCGTTCTGATGAGTTCTTCGGGATGAACCCATTTCCGCGACCCTCCGAGAATGTTTCCCATGGCTGGAAAATCGAAACCATGCAGGTTTTTTGCTGAGAAAATCATCTATGAATATCTAGAAAACTGTACAGTACGCCATGTTCGATTATGGTTAGATCATTGCTGGTAATTTCCTCAAAAATCCAACTTTTTTTAGTCGAGTACTAATCCCTTCCCCCAAATATTAAACTATATCTTAAATACCCCCGAATCGAAACCATGCTTTGGCGAATCCAAAGGGGTTCCAGGAAAATGATGGGTGATATCCTCACGGTATCCGTATGGTTCAACATTTAAGACCTCGGGGAGAACAGTTCGACTTTCACCAAAATTTAAGTACGAGTATCTATCAGAATCTATCGGGATAACTATAGTAATATAATTATCGGGATAACTATAATCATTTGGGTAAATGATAATATTTCACTATAGCCTGAATCTTGATTCCAGTGAGGGAGAACAGTGAGGTCGTTATGATTTACCCACAATTATTCTATAAAAATATATGTAATATAATATCCCGTATAACTGTTACCCATAGGATCCATGGTGCTGGTATATATGGTAACATAGATCCCATCAATATACCCCAGTCATGTCAGCATATATACCAGCACCATGGATCCGTCATGGGTATGTAACATAATATCCCAGATAATTACCCTCTGGTAAACTACCCTCTGGTAAACTAACATAGCTATTGAAAATGGTGATTTATAGTGGATTTACCCAATAAAAATAGTGATTTTCCATAGCTATGTTAGTTTACCAGTGTCTAACTATTGGGCTGCGCGAGTTCGTCATCGTGGCCGTTTTCCGGGCCGCCTTTTTTTTTGGGCGCCCCAACGGCCAAGATCTCGCCGAGCTGAACTTTACCATTGAAGTCCACCTCAAAGTTCATCTCTGGTGCTTGTAATCCATTGAAATCCCAGAAAAGAATGGGATTAATCCCGGAAAAGAATGGGATTAAGCTGTATTAAGATGTATTAAGATTCTAGCCTGCTTAGAATTGGGACAGATTTATTTTTTTTACTGAAAAATGACCTGGAATAGACCGTCCAAGTACTGTTTTCTGATTCTGGCGACCGGCCATGTGGCTTGGGGACAACATTGCCACCCTCAACTTAAAGACTGAAATGGTTGCTTCTGAAAATCAGTTACCTCAAAATCCAACGATTTCTAATCATGTTTGCATTTACTGTAAAAGATTTTAAAAGAACTATTACTCCATTTTCACACACACACAATATTCCATGCAGATCTTCCACTGAGATAGCCGCCACCAACGCCATATCGTGGGCAATGTCACCTGTCAAAAAAAAAAAACGACACCAGTAAGACACAGGCCGTAAAATTAAAATTCCAACGTGGAACCTTCATTGTGAAAATCAGGTTCCTACTGGATTGCTGACAAATTTCAGGGTTCCACCATGAATTTCCGCAGGACCAACCCAGTTGCAAACACCCTGAAAAAACGAAGTAGTTGCAGCTGTCGACGATCAAGGTTCTGTTTCTACGTGCCTTGGTTGAATTTATTCCATGTTTGGAAATGTTGCTGGGTAAATAACATAGGATAACGATATCATATGATATCCATATATTATATGCATTCATCCTTAAAGAACATGTTTCGATGTGTACATGACTGCACAATCGCTGGTGAAGTCGCGCAAAATTGGAGTTGAAATTGAGCACCCTTTACAGTGTTAATGCATTGTTATGCTCTTCAATGATCTTCAATGTGCATTTTGCGGTCTGCAAAATGGTCTTTGTTTTGGATGAAGTTGTAAAAACATGTAGAAACCCATCGCGGCAGCGCGATTTACAAAAAAATATTGGGTTCTCAGCGATGCGCATCATGTGCAAAGTGTCAATGAATGTTACCCGCCCCAGCCCACCACATCCCCACCCCATATTTGTAGCGAAGCATCAAGTCTGTGTGAATGGGTATGAGAAGATCAGTGTGAATGTGTAAGCGAAGATCTACTAGCGTAGCATCAAGAATGTGTGCACGTGTCCATGAATGTTCATCTCACCCTACACCACCCAAAAAACGTGTTGTTTAGTTTGTATACTACTGGATACTACTTAAGCCCAGAAACATCAAACAATTAGATTGGATTCAAGGTAACATCAAATAGAATCAAACACTGTCCCAGCACTGTAAAAAAAAAAACATTGTATAAGAAAATCAGGAACACTATAACGCTCGCACTGTAACACTATTCACTTTCACACCGGAACTTTTTCTTTGAACGCGCCACCCGAGAAATTTCATGATCTATCTTTATCGGTCGTCCGAAGCACCGATGCTTCGAAAGCTCCTGAAACATATTGGTCATGAAAAAAAATAGTTTCCCAAAAGTGGTTGGGAACTAGAATGCATGATGTTTGAAGGCATATGATGTATATGATGTTTGAATGCATGTTCTCCATCGCGGGAAACCCGCGGGTGAGCCGGCACCCGCGGACAGCGAGCTCACAACATATTTAGAAGTCAACTTGAGGATTTCCCAAAATGGGATATCCTAGACCCATGGCCCATGGTTGTTTCAATGCAAATATGGTCTATTGGGGTACCCCTATTTGTCTAAAAACCTGCCTATTCTGGTGTTCATGAATGTTCATCTCCTCAAAATATGGTATCATAGGGTTTTGACCAATCCCCAGTTTAGGGAACACCAAAATGGTTTCGTCAGTCTTTGGGGATCCCCAAAACCTTCAAAACAAACCCGTCGTTCATTTGCCCCCTATGTTTTTGACGGTGTTGTGCACGTGCCTCCATCTATCTATCTATCTATCGATCTATCTATATCTATCTATATCTATCGATCTATCGATCTATCGATCTATCTATCTATCCATCCCTCTATTCATCCATCTATCTATCTATATGTCTGTCTATCTATTTATCTATCTAGTCCAGTCCAGTCCAGTCCAGTCCAGTCCGGTCCAACCCGACCCAATCCAATCCAATCCTATCTATAATATACATATATATATATATATCATGATAATAATAATCATAATAATCCTCATGTTCAATGATCAACGGTCAATGATCAATGGTCACAGATCTATCATCAAGCATCAATCATTAATCATCAACCATGAATAATCAGTCATCAATCATCACTAATCATCAAACATCATCAATCATCAATCATCAACCATCACTCATCAAGAATCTTCATTGAACAATCATAATCATTATTATCATGGTTGTCATGATTATCATCACGATGATGATCATCGGCATACAGAAAGCATAATGAGTATATATATATATATATCCATGTACTTGGTTAACATAGAGTTGTGTAGGAACACATCGTCATGCAGGTTGTTTACATACATATATATATACACACATTAAAACAAACAGAAAAACAATTTATGTATTCATGGAGACAGTGTATGTACTTGTACAATCAAAGATATATGTAGGGACAATGTATATGTATAGTGCGATAATAAGATAAATTCTACTATAATAATGTATAGTATAAGATATTATAATACCAATATAATGCAATATAGTACCATATAATATAATATAACATAAGAACATATTGTGTTATATATACTACATACAAATATTGTTAATAATATACATATGCATAATATATATATAAGAATATATTATATATATTGTATCTATATATACACGTATATATGCATATATATATATAAGTCGCGTTTTAGTCATCATCGCATCAACAACACCACGCACGCTTTTCATCACCTGTCCTGTATGCGTGTTCTCCTAGTGATTTAGTGTTTTGTTTACATAAGACCCAAATTTGGATGTGGACAAAGTGTTTCCATGGAAAATGATGTTGCGCTCTAACACTTGACATGCAACCCACCAATGGTCACACACCACCAGGAGACTGAACATCCTCTTCCACAACCATATTAGCTAAGTCTTTAAGATCATTTAGATTCCATTTTACCTTGCAATGTTTGAAATGCACTCAGCAGTCAAAACTCAGCTGCCTAGACATGAGCGATTCGATGCAGTTACCACAAGAAGAACCATCGCAATCTCCACTGGCAACAGATCCATAGTGGCCCAAATGGTGCCACCTCAGCCGGCGCTGCTTGGTACCCCCCAACGATCAACCGCCCAGCTTAGCAAAATCCGAGATCACTAGTGCAGTAAACATCCAGGGAGCTTGACAAAATAGAGTCACTGGGGGCCACAGCATTGCGCGATACATCAAAAGGGCAAACGTACTTGAAAGTGCCGAGAAAAAAGGCAATAGGGTTTGGAGGACTTGAAATTCGAAACTCAATTCCACTCCTTCGGGTTTGTCATTTTTGATCGCCGTAGCTTTAAAGAATTAAGGACTGACGTGGAACTAAGGTCGAGACAACATGCCTCCTTGCTGTTCCTTGGGACGAGGAAGCAATTGGAAATCTCATGATTCATCCTGTGAATGCAGGATTTGATGGGAAAGTCATCTCTGAATGTGGAATTCTTCATCTGGTGGGTGGTATACTTACCCCTCTGAAAAATTTGACTTCGTCAGTTGGGATGATGAAATTCCCAATGTATGGAAAAATTAAAAACATGTTCCAAACCACCAACCAGTCATTGCCATGTTTGATTACCGGAGGGTATGCTTTCAGGTTTCAACAGCCCTAGAGGCATGGTCAGTTGTTGATGGTTTCACCAAGGTTTCTTCAAAACAACCTATTTTGAATCAACAACCGCATCACCTATCATCTGTTTTCGGTTCAGGAGAAACAAGTGAACATGTCCGATGAATGTCATGAATTCATTGAACCAAAAGAAATGTACAGTAGATCAGAATACATTTAACAAAACAAGAGTCTTAACATATTTTCCGTCCAACATTATCTTTTTGGTCTTATAGAACCAACATGTCACTACCATTTTGTCTAATCCTTGAAACACAAAAAACGTGAGAAACATGCCCACGTTGATTGAATCATGCCACAAGCAAGCTTGCATGTTTTTCCAAATGAAATGTGGAATAAAATATGGAAGTGGATAATCGACCAGCGAAATTTAATCGAAGATTGGTGCAGTAGTTTCCCACCAAATAAGCACCAAACGCATCCGAAATTGTCTAGAGCAAAAGTAGAGTGACTCTCAGCGCACCATGGGGCAGAATAGGATTATATTTCACAGTTTAGCTGTGTGACTGGCAGACTTTTACAAAAAGCCAACTCCATGAAAACAGCTGCACTCATCAAGACCGCAGAAGAAAACCGGAATAAAATTTGCTCACATTGTCCAGTTTTCTGAAAAAAGTGCATTGCAAGCTTCTGGCGACACATTTTGGAAAAGATGTCTCTGCATCACTTCGATATTCCGTCCATCAGCTTTTAGCCTTCGCTGATCCACTTCCATACTTAATCCCATTACCATCCCAAGGTCAAACTGTTAGTTGGGGGGATAGATATACCAAAATTATTTCATCTGGGTAAATAAAATATGTCACTAACCTGAAATGTTGGGTTTGGTGATTCCCCACAATCTAACCAATTCCAAGGAGGTCATAGTGAGGCCCTCATTTGACCAGATATATGTTGCATGTTGTATCCCCGAGTGCCAAAGGACTTCTGCGGCGCACGGGAGGTCAAGCGCACCGCGGACCTGATGTCTGGCAAAGCAAATGCCAGAAAATTCCAATTGAAAATGGTGTTTTCGCCACCAATTTTTGGTAATTTCGGATGTTTATATAGATTATATAGGTTAGGTTTTACCCATTGAATCAATACAACATCGCCTTTCATTCACCGCACAAACCGCACGAAAACACCAACTCGGGATGTTTCAAGGTCTCAACAAAAACCCGAAAAGGAATGTTTGAACCTTGATGGTTGAATCACCGAAACCAATATGTTCATTTTTTTCTCATTTTGGTGTTGAGAGCATAGACGTGTTCACAGCGGACCTTCAATGGTAAGGTTTGCTCCACGGCCAAGATGGGGAACTGGGGAAACCAGTTATTGTGGTTCAAAACAACACACCCCTCGGATACGTTGATACCCCCAAAAAAATATAGGTTTACTGGTACTCCCATCTTAAGATATACCACGGTATACCCATGAAGGTTCTTCAACATAGAACCCCAAGTGATGTTTGTGCATTAAGTGATGTTAGGATAGTTTAAATATGTACTATGGGGAACTTGATGTTCTGAGCCAAGTATCTTATCAATGAGATGGAATAAGGTTTATTGTGTTTACCTGCCAATTAAACATAGATAAACCATGAGACTCGAATTTCCAGTGGTGCAAATTGTTTTTTTGGTAAGTTCCGTACTGGAAGCAAGTGAGATTGCGACTGTTGATGGCTTCCTGGCCGAGGAGGATCAGCGTTCAAGGCATGGACATAAAAGGTCCTCTGGTTCGAGGGATCCCCACCCTGACAAATGATTCTGCCATTGTTTCTGGCATACCTTCTGGAAGTTCTGGAAGTATACATGACATAATTAAGTTATATATTTTTGACATTCTATCTAACATTCTTTCCGGCATTTACTATATGACATTCTATCTGACGTTCTTTCTGACATTTTACCTGACCTTTTTCTGGCATTCTATTTGACGTGAATTCTGGCTTTCTATCTGACAATGAAATCTGGCACTCAATTGGAACGATTCTGGCATTCTATCTGAAATGCCTGAGTTCAGCACTACAGCTCCAATCTCACTCCAACATCTGTTGGAACCTTCAGCTACAGGACGCTTCGTGCATACCCCACCAGCCAACTGCGTCTGGTAGCATTGCGCAAATCTCCCGCCAACTGCGTCTATAGCATTGCGCAAATCACGATTTGCGCATATTTGCGCAACGTTGGGCCAAAGCTCCGCGACACCATCCACAAGTGGCCTCCTCGCCTCAACTCACGGCCCAAAGACGGCTGCGCCGGACACTCTTTTTTTTAACCCCGTGTTGGTCGGAGACAAAAACCGCCCAGTCCCCTGCAGGACCTTCATCAAACATGAACCAAGCAACAGGCTGTTTTTGCAACACATTGATCCGTGCAGCTGCAGCTTTATAGTACCTGATCAGACCCGAAGCAGGCATAGAAAACCACTAGAACAACTCCGGGGCCCGGGCCAACATACCCCAGCCACATTAATTACGCCCAACAAAGACTTTCAATGGTTTGCAATGGAAGCACCCCGACGACAGATACGGGCAAACAGAAACAATCGCACTACAATTTTGCACGCCCCATTTAGACAATAGAGGAGTGCCTATACAGCTATAGTCCAAAGGAACACTTCCACCACAAACTTGCCCCTTGCCTTACGCAGTATAACGCTCCAATGCCAGGCGCCGCACCGATGGTTGGAAGCGTGGATTGCGCTCGAACCAACAGCGCAGTGCTGCTCCTGAACTCTCCAGCTGACCCCTCTCGCTGCCAACGTGCGGCGACTCAGATCACCTGCATCAATCACATGCACCGCAATGACATTCGACACCCGGTTTGCCTTCTGAATTCACGCCAGTGCTTTGAACTCACGCTGCCGAGACATATCAGATCATATCAGTCACACACAAGAACATCGATGCTGTTCCGACTGCAGTCCTGATCTGGTTGCCCGGGAGATGAGCTCCTCCAGCTTTCGGCGCTGTCGGCGACATTGCAGCGACGCAGCCCCTGTGCCGCAAATCCCACGCTTGATTGTTGCCCATGGCCATGCATCCAACATCTACATGGCATGCAACATCTACATGACATGGCTCACATTCTGGGGAATTGCAAATAATTACAGACACCACTTGATGAGGGATACAGCCTGGGTATCTCGCACTATTATCCTGTCCCATGTGACCATGTGCGTGCAACTTATAGCCCACAAAAGGTCAGAGGTTGGTCCGTGGCATCCACTAATTGCTAGACATCCGCCCAGACCGCTGGGGAAACTACAACACCAGGGATAAAACGATTGCAGGACACGGACAAGCTCCTTGCAAGGCCTACTTTGTAGACACAACCTTTTTTGGATGACATCTCGGCGACTCACGTTTTCTAAGGCCAAGAGTGAAAGCAAACTTCCGAACCTACACACTCCAGCCCTCAGACATGCAATCAGCACAGCCAAACTTAGGTTTTCTTCTCCGCGCAGGTGCTGTGAAAACTATTACATGGCAACGCCAATGATAAAATGGTTCCAATACACAAAGAAGCTGGTAAACTTGTTCATGGCATCCGTTCGGGTAAGGCTTTTTTCGTACAGACATTTTGGATGGATTTTCAACCATGGGGCTGTGCAGTCCTTCCTTCGGCAACACGCAAGTCTTGGTGGTCCCTTGTTCTTCACGAAGGCCAAGACCGCGGTAAACACAACCAGCCAGGAGTAGACAGGGCATTGACAAAGGATTAATGAAATATGCCAAAACTGAAGCCTGTAGAAAGAATTGCCTGCCTAACCTATTCCCTCTGACTGGAGGCACCTGCGCATTATTGCAGGTTGCTTCTCTATTAATAGTTTCTCAACCACGTCTTATACCACTGAAGATGCCAACAAACTCCATGCGGAAGCTCTACAGTGCAGAGCCATCAACACCGGCCCACACCTCAACAAACTACAAAGCCAAGCAGTAGTACTTCATTACCTGCACTGCCTGCTCGTCTGCATCACGTCAGCTCAACCGTCCAACGACTCATCCACATCAAATGCTGCCTAGCCAATTTGAAACCTCTTTTTTTGGGAAAAAGTATGGCATGCATTTCCGTCAACACAAACATGTCTATGACAAATCTGATCCATGGCATTCGTTTTGGTACCACTAACTTTTGTGGAATCATTGCCATCAAGCACTGCTCACTACATGGTATCCAAGTTTACACCCCTATTGTTTGTGGGAAAAGTCTTGCATGCCTGTCCTTCAATGCAACGATGTCTATGAAAAAGCTTATCCATGGCGTCCGTTTTGGTACCACTAAAAATTGTCAGTTCATCGACATCCAACACTGCTCAACTACATGGCATCCAATTTGCTACCGCTAATTTTTGCGGAAAAAAGTCCGGCGTGCCTTTCCTTCAGTGCAAAGACGTGTGTGAAAACCTGATCGCATCCGTTTTGGTACCACTAGGTCTTGTGGAGGCACCTTGAGGCATCTATTCTGCTACCTTTCGGGCATCTTTTCTGACGTCCTATCTGACATTCTCTGTAGGATATGGTCGGATCCTTTCGTACCTTAGCTGGATCGCGAGAGGGTTCGGGTCTATGCGTGTCCAGGCTGAGCTGGAGCTCGCGATAAGGTTTGGGCCATGCGTGCCCAGACTGAGCTGTAGGTTTCTATAGTCTCCGGGTCCGTGTGTGCCCAGACTGCCGTGGAGCTCGCCATGAGCTTCTGGGGCGAGATAATTCTACTTGATCTGGCACTTCCACTTGGTGCCACAGTGACCACGAGCTGGCACAAGGAGGAGGACTGCGGAGGAAGGAAGGACAAACGGACGGAGGAGTTGCACCTTTGTTAAAATCTAGAGGCCCTCCTCTGGCAAGCAGGGAAAAAATACTAGCAGCGTTCAAAAACCGAAATGTGGTCCCTTTATCAGGGGTTGGTAAATGTCCGAACTATTGGGAACAAAATCTCGAACAAATACTCAGGTACTTGAAACTGATGTTCAAAATCACCGAAGTAAGACATTTACCAACCTCTGCATATGTATACCGGTTGGTTAAGAACGGTTTTGCCACTGGATTGTGATTCTCCAATATACATTGGATAGTACAAACCCAATATTTGTCATCAATCAACAGGGGGTGTTGAACACTGCTCATGTATCAAAGATGTTCAAACATGTAACTTGCGAATATTGATCAATAAAGGATCATGAGTATAAGCATAATGGCACTTCGAAGGAGGGACCTACAGCCGCAGTCCACATTGGTTCTTGATGGTAAACCAAATGGTATTGCAGGATATGAATGCACATACATCAATCAAAGAGTTGAGAAGTCTTCAGCAAACATCACGCTTCACTCAAAAGGCCTTGGGGTTCCGGCAACTACTTCATGCATCTTCATACTAGCTGGCCTTGTCCACGAAAAGGTTAACTATAGTTATCCCATAGGATCCATGGTGCTGGTATATTAGTGCTAACATTTGGGGTATATTGATGGGATCTATGAAGCACCATATATACCAGCACCATGGATCCGTCATGGGTATGTACCCTCTGGTAAATTAACAGTTCTACTCTGTCAGATAGGGCTTGGTTCAGATGAGTTTCCACCAAAAATTGCTGGAAAATATGACGTTCCAAACCACGGGATGAGATGACTTAAGTGGAATTCCACTCGATTCTTAAACGTTGGCAAGATATAATACACGCATCTTTGAATTCATATATATATATACACACATAGCATATCTGTTAATATCTATCAATCACTATTTATCCAGGATTATCCATCACAACATAAATGTGTGCATATATATATATTATATATACATACAGAAATGGTTAGCAGTTTTTCGAAGCACTTCTGAATGGTTAGGAATTGCCAGTATCAAGGCATAGAGGAGATCCCTGGTTAACCCCTGGTTAACCACCCTGAGACCATGGTCATGGCCATTTCCTCACCAGCACCATCATCATCCGAAGGGAAATGGAGTTCTAGTGGTTTAACCAGCCACAAAGTGGAAACGAAGCTTTCGGTTGATCTAGACATGACAAATTCTGTGGGGGCACCCATGGGCACCCCTTTTCTGCCACCCTTTGCTAGGGAGGACTTCAATCAAGGAAGTGGAGTAGCTTTGGGGCCACCATGAAGTTTTTTCCATAGCTTCTACCCTCTGGTAACCCCATGGTTGTCCAGGACATGATCGACATATAAGGTGGATTTACCGCTAAAATTACTGGAGGGTATATCAATCTACAGATATCATCAGATACAGTCGAAAAACAGTCGAAGAAACAACCCCCAAAAAATGGGCTCCATTTTTTGGCTGCTGATGTTTTTCTCGTGGACACCACCATGCCAAAAGTTCCACAGTTAACATCAGTTCACCGCTTTGATCCGTGCTTAGCGACTGGGACGTTAAACACCGTTAAACAGGCCAGGGAAGACCACAATTTTGCCACTGGTGTTGACAAGCAACGCCTCTCCAAAAAGCTCCAGCCCAGAGGGACGAAGCTCCATCCAGACTCAACTGGAAAGATAGTTATCCCATGGTATATGAAAATGCTAACATGACTGGGGTATATTATTGATGGGATCTATGGCACACCATATATACCAGCACCATGTATCCGTCATGGGTTTGGGAATCCAATTGGGATCTCGGAATCTGGTCGTGCTTGAAAAACATCAACCCATTCCAGTTTTTCATCGTCGATTGAGATTGGTCAGGAGGAAAACACTGACCAAACAAACCTAATAAACCACGAACCAATCTAGTTGTAAGATATATCTAGATCCTGTATGGAATCTCCGTTCCAACCGATGAATGCGAGTATATCCATGTCAATAAAATAGATATATACTTTCTGATCAAAATGGTGCTCAATTCTGTCATCATGTGGATGGTATGACTGGTATTACTAACCATTTTCAGACACAACCACATATATCATACTGTTGGTGTTCGTTCATACTATATCCCCACTGAGGTTGCCAATTCGGGATATCCTCCATTTCTGGGCCCATAACAAACCGAGCCCAGACAGACAGACCCACATATTGGTATCTTTAATATTGATTGTATCTCCCATATACTAGCCTGTAATATCCGATTCATATCATTCATCAATATTGCTATAATTATACCTCTTGAAATATATACATATCCAAATATATATATATATATAAATACAATGTATGTATGTATGTATGTATGTATGTATGTATGTGTGTGTGTGTATGTCTGTGTGTGCATGTATGTGCATGTATGTGCATGTATGTGCATGTATGTGTATGTATGTGTATGTATGTGTATGTATGTGTATGTATGTGTATGTATGTGTATGTATGTGTATGTATGTGTATGTATGT
>Ga0126342_10007106_pt1 | contig 19942 bp, 18 predicted proteins | sample Cyp1metagenome_FD_92528 | JGI IMG/M metagenome (GOLD analysis project Ga0126342, IMG submission 92528) | Coral microbial communities from Lord Howe Island, Old Settlement Bay, Australia - Cyphastrea 1 metagenome | ecosystem: Host-associated > Invertebrates > Cnidaria > Coral ... | reverse complement strand
CATACATATCCATACATATCCATACATATCCATACATATCCATACATATCCATACATATCCATACATATCCATACATATCCATACATATCCATACATATCCATACATATCCATACATATCCATGAAATGTTTGGCATTATAATATATATATATATATATCCCCATGTTTTGCTAGACCTTCGCCCCCATGGGCTGCCTGGAGGCCTCCTTCGAAGGCGTACGTTTGAGCTCCACTGCAACTGGGCACAGGAAGTTTTGGGATGATCATTAGACACCCTGGCCACGCTGGTCATCTAGATAAAGAATGGGTCATATAATTATCTGGTTAGTGGTTTGGAACATGTTTTTATTTTTCCATAAATTGAGAATAATAATCCCAACTGACTTTCATATTTTGCAGAGGGGCTGAAACCACCAACCAGTCTAATCAGTCTAGATAAATCATGATAAATGAATATATATATATATATATATATATAAATGATAAATACCGCGCGTCATATCAGGTGGGTGAAACCTAACTATGCTATGAAGACGTAAATTGGTAAGACTTCTGCAGCTTAGCACTTCTGGCCCGGTCCACTTGGTGACCCCAGTGACCACTTGGAATGGTCATGTTTCAATGCAATTAATAGGTTCCAATAGATTCCAACCGTGTAATCGTATAGTCAAGTATAGTTCTCTTCCCAATGTGGTGTGGGTTTGTCCAAAAATGGGCTAGAGCCAAACAAAACAAAATCTGCTCATTTCAATATATTCCAATGGGCAAATCTTCTCAAGCCCACCTACAAAGAGTATTCCCAACACCCAGAATGTAGATTTCTCATTGGTGATTTATAGCTGGTATTCCCAGTATATTCTCAGTCTCCCCAACATCCCCCCATCCTTCTGGTGAAGCCAGGTGATGTTCGACTACCCAACGGTGGCCGATCTCACGGACTTCATCCTCTCGCAGTTCGCCCCGGACGATGCGGACGATCAGCTGCTGGCAGGCGGCGACCTGTCGGCCACGCGCGAGCCCTTGACTATGCTGGGCATTGCAGGGCGCTATCCGGGCATGAGCGCGCAGAACGACGTGTCGGAGCTGCTGGGATCTGAAGGTGGATTCTACTTGTGATAATCATGATGTATCATTATCAATGTTTTTTTTGGGACCTTGTTGGTGATTTGTAGATTGACATCTGGACTAATGTAAGTTCGGTGGTGTCACAATTTTACACCCAGGGCCCAGGTACCATGATGATTGTTGGCTCATGCGCACACTCTCCTAGTCTTTAGGTTACACTGTACCCGCTGCCCGTGTCATTCACAATTTCCATGTCCAAGTGGGGGCACAAAAGTGGGAACCCCTCAAATCATCAAAACTGGTCTAGTTCATTTGCTCTGGTTTTTGCCCCTCCTTCAGGTGTTTTTGTATTTCCCCATTTCGTGTGTGAAACATCCACAACAAATGGTGATGTCCCCACTCAGAACGAATCTGCAGAATCCTATCCTCGCAGCCGCAAGACATCATCGGGAGGTTTCCTAAGTCATGGGGGTCCTCCAAATCATCCAGGAACAGTTATACCCAGGGACTTCGATTGACTTAGTATTTTTCAAAGCCATGGTGACTGAATTTTGGGTACCCTCTGGTAAACATACAAAAAGCTATTGAACATGGCCATAGAAATAGTGAGTTTTCCCATTAAAACTGGTGATTTTCCATAGCAAACTGTTAGTTTACCAGAGGGTATTACCCATGAGTTGGCTGAAGCCTCAGCCGAGATCCCCAGGTTCTGGAGCTTTTTGCTCAGCGGTCGGGATCCCATCAGTGAAATCCCCATCGAACGTTTCGACGTGGACGAGCTCTACGACGAAGACCGGGGCGTGCCCGGGAAGGTCTACGTGCGCGAGGGCGGCTTCATCCCTGGGGTGGAGGAGATGACAAACGGCAAAACGGGGAGAATAAGTTGGGAGGGGCAGGTAGAGTAGTCCCAAAAAAAGATAGAACTGATAGAACCATAATTTACCACCGGTCTTAATATGATCTTACTGTTCTATCTTTGTGGGAGCTATAAAGGGTGTGATCATGTGTGATCATTTTTGGGATATTTTTGTGTTTGATTCAACATGAGATTTTTCTGACCTAGAAAAACCCAAACCCTTACCCTTTGGTAAACTAACACAACTATGGAAAATCACCATTTTTCATGGGAAAATCCACTATAAATGGCCATTTTCAATAGCTACGTTAAATTACCAGAGGGTATTTTGATTGAATCCCTTCGCTCCCACCATGTTCAGCAGGAGTTCGATGCAGCTTTCTTTGGTATTGCGGAGCCGGAAGCACGATCCATGGACACGCACCAGAGGTTGCAGACAGAGACCGCGTACGTGGCTTGCCGGAGGTGGCTGCCCCAAGCAGTATAGACTCATTTTATATAAACTGGCTGAAATAGTTGGGGGTTTCCGGGGTTTCATGGGTAGCCCAATAGCTGGATGCTTAATGAAAAATCGTAAATCCGAAAATGATATGGATGATTTAGGGATGCCTGTATTTTAGGAAACCTCCCTACAGTACGGCTTGCTACAGGGGGCATGTGATCACACGAGTGGCAAAGGTGGGACCGACCTGGCGTTTTTTTTTCCAATTTGGGAATGAACCCATGAGCCCAGGAGAGTTTCTACAACAGCGGCTTCACCAAAGAGACGTTGGCGAACGTGGAATGCGGTGTCTTCATGGGTTGCTGCACTCTCACAGGCTGGAACTGTTGGGAGCTGATAGCAGCCATTACTTTTTTGCAAGTAAGATGAGGGGCCATTAACATTATAAACATCATAGACAATTGAAAAACAAGAGCAACTGAAATCCTCTAGATGAACATCCAGAACCGACGTCTCCGTTCTGTTCATGTTTGGGATGTTCAGGAGGGCACCAGGGTTTTTCTCTTCGCTACCTATCCCCTTTTCACACTAGGTACTGGAATGAACCTGCAAAGCGCCTTGAGAGTCTGTAACTTTGAACATCCAGAACTGGTTTAAGGGAACATTTACAAGAACCCCCTCAACATTTGGGGGGTAACAAAATCATGGTTTGAGATATACCAATCGGAGAAATCGATGGAACAGCCATGATGTCCCATGATGTCCCCAGGAATCACGGTGGAGTACGAGGACATCGGCCCCTTCACAAACATCGGCTCCGGTCTCAGCGGCATGTCTGGACGTATCTCCCATGCGCTGGGGCTCAGAGGTGCCAGAGACTACGGGAGTTGAAGGGTTGGGGCTTGAGGATGTCAGGAAATGGTTTCTGGAAAAATCCACCATCAAAGGGCATTTACCCTCTGGTAAACTAACATAACTATGGAAAACCACCGTTGTTAATGGGTAAATTCACGAACTAAATGGCCATTTTCCATAGCTATGTTAGTTTACCAGAGCGTAAATGGGAGAAGCATAGTGAATGGGCTATTGTCATGTATACTTGTATCATGTATTTTCGCAATGTTTGACTGCCAGAAGGTAATGAGTTTGTCTTACCAAAGGCATATCCACAAATTGCGATGTAAAAAAAAACGATGATCAACCGTCAAAGTGGGACGGTACTTGTTTTGAGGCAAATTTGTGCAAATCACCCTTGAGTTTCCCCCAAACCATATTGGAGTATTGTGATAAAGCATTCCTGGCATTCTGTTTGTGGGAAACATGGCAAAGGTGATGTGATGCAGGTGAGAAACTTGTCCTAAGACACATGAAGAAGCTGGAACAGCATGTAGACTGTGTGTTGGTTTGTGCATCAGTTTGCATCCCAACGACTGGAAGGCTTTCCCAGCTACTTCATATTGAGTTTGATGTGTCAGATGGATTTGTTTACCACCATTCACTTTGTCTATTCACGAGTACTATGTATAGTAACTTGGTACTATATATATATAAATTCAATGGATTGGTTTAAGGGAAAATTTACAGGAAACCATGGTTTTTACCATCAAATATAGGGGTTTCCTGTAAATTTTCCCATCATCCAGTTCTATCTAGGAATCTCCTTGACATGATTAACGTACTACTGTTGCCAGTCTTAACTAGATTTAGTACTTCCACGGATTATAGTAGAATAACTACTACAGTACTATATCTATCTGGGAAAATTATAACGACCTCACTGCGACCTCACTGGAATCATGGATAATAAGGGGAATCATCCCAAAATGGCCTTATTTCAGGTTAGCGAATTATTGTAATTTGCCCAGAATCTATGGTTATTGTTGTGGCCAGGTTTCTTGCTTCATCTTCCGTTTTTACAACGCTGCCGTGTTGTGGGAACAGGCCCCTGCTTCACCATCGACACAGCCTGCTCATCGACTTTGGTGGCCATGGACTGCGCTGTCCAAGCATCAAGGCATTCGAAGGGAGCCACCAATAGGTACCCTCTGGTTATGTCAAACAGTTACGAAAAATGATCCGTTTTATAGACTATTAAAATGAGGATTTACCTATTAGACATGGTGATTTTCCATAGCTAACCCAATGCTTCCTGGTTACCTTTATTTTAAGTAACTGGGGGTTAGTTCCGGTTTCTCCTGGAACCAGAATTCTGGCGATGAACCAAAACCCAGCCAAGGCACTTTTAGGCTATGGTCCACTGGCCGCTGCCTCTTTTTTCAAGTTGCGAAGTGCTTCGCCGCATGTGGGGTGATTGACATCACCTTAATTAACGTTCTTTTCAGAACCCTAAGTTCCAAATTTGTTCCCTGCGGTGTGCTTTGCACAACCTTCTTACACACACCCATAAAATCTTCCCCTGAAAAATTGTGAAACGCACGAGGATTGACCATATCAACACCAATGTCTATTGACACATGGTGAAAGATATGTAGTTTTGGAATTATAAGAAAATGGAGCCGGCTTTGAGCCGCAGCAACTTGAGCAGCAAACACATAAAGGTGGCAGCACTGTAATCCCAGATCGCGTAGTTCAGTCGATTGTTCCCTTGTCAGATATCGTGGCATTCTCTCAGACATATTCTGCCACTCAGCAAAGCTACACCTCTAGTTTCATCAGCATGACTGGGTCAATGATGATTTTTTGTTGTAGATATTCTGGCAATTTGGGGCTAAAAAAACATAACTAATAATTTAAATGCATCAATGCTACACTGTAGCAACACAAGCAGACCACAGCTGCACTCGTTGGCCATGCTCATGGGCACTTTCGCCTGGCAGCTGCAACATCAGCTCGTTCTGTTTGCGGCTGAGTTCATCCTGGGAAGGTGAAGGATGGTGAAGGTATATTCAATAAAATTATGCTAATATAGCAGCCCCAAACACATTAAAAAAAAAAGTTTATCTGGGTCATACTTGCTGGCTAGGAACTGATAACCACGCTAAAATCACCCTGGCATTAAATGCTTTCGCATTCAACCAGCCAAAAGTTTTTTCCCCTTGGGCAGTCTCTAAATGAAGCTGTCGTTCATGCCATTTTCGGTGGGAGCACTTTATTGACTTGGAACGGCACCAAGATCGAAAGTCATCATAGAGGTGACTCAAAGCTTCATTGAATGTGCACCCCCAAATTGAAGATCTGTGCCGGGCAAGGACCTGCAAGCCCTCTGCATTCAGGATTAAGAATATTCCCAAATTGTTCGTGTGCATCACGCAATGTTTCCTCTCATCCAGGGACTGAGACCCATAACAGCAGTAAGATCTCAACACAAAACAAAAAAGACATTTGGGCACTAAAAAAACATGATTGCCACTTTCCCCGCTGAAGGTCAGCATGGCAACGTCGAATCCAAGAACATGGATCAAAGGGTTCGGATCCCGTGCTGGGAGACAATCTCGGATGAATTCTGGGGTACTGCGCAGTTGCCAATCACAGTATATGTCACAGAATAGGTGCCCAAACCTGGAAAAGGGGCTGCCATCGCATTCCAGCCAGAAAAGTAGCTAGAGGATACAGGAGATGCCTGGTAGTAAATATATTAATATTTGCCATGGTGGTTTGCAGGAAAACATTCATGGCTAAACACCCATGTTCTTACTTACATCCCACCTTGGTATTCGGGCCGCTGAGCACCTCCAGCATATGGAACCACACTTCCAATAATGATCCCAAAGACTCCAAAAATATACATGCCACTGCCAATCACCTCGAAACTCTGTAATCCCAAATGTCATAGGCAACCGTGAGCCACCCAAGGCCTGCGCCTTGCGGCAAAGTGGAAAGCCTGTGTCCAATGCAACTTGGCCTGTGGGTCGTGAACCTTGAAGTGCCAGATTGAGGGACCAGCAAGTACGTTGTAGGATGGGTTTCAACGTTTCCTAGTTTGCTTTGGTATATTTCCAAATCCCAACTCAAACTTATGGATCCCAGTCTGGGGGGATATTAATATGGGTTAAAGAAAAATACTAGGACGTTCCACAAAAAGTATCAAACCACATAATGAAAAGGCAAACTGAAGTTACAATGCCAAAATTCAACTCCACAGGTTCCAACTGCAATTGCAGATGAGACAATGAAGAATAGGAAATTCTCTGCACTTGCTCCTTAGTGTTGGGGGCCCCAAACATCACATGACAGTATATGGGCTTTATGTTAAAGTAGCCATGCATGGGAATTGGACTTGCATTTTTCAAAAAATAATGAGGATAGAAAATACAATAAACAAACTATGACTAGTACTACTATTCAATTGAGATTCCTTGTTTGAAGATCAGTGGGCTTCCCAACACAAGAGCGATGAACTTATCTTGGTGGGTCTTCGAATATTTCGCTTCATCTCCATACAACCAGACTGGCATCGCTGAGCCATTTCCTGGATGCTTGACAGCCCAATCAGAGACTTGGCACCAATGCTGCCAATACTTCCTGGGCGCAGAGAAGGTTTTCATGGTCATTTTGGACTGTGCATTTGCAGGACCGTTGGGAGAAATTCCCAATTTATGCCACCAAAGGAGTGGCTTGGAACTTCGTTGGTGATCTACTTTTTGGCCAATAGAAAAACTTACAATCCAAATCTGACAGGCAAGGATCTGGATAGCCTTTATTGGAACTTTAATCCTCTCTGTTTCCCACAAGTACGCTAATAGCTCATGAGGGTCGTACATAGGTAGCTTTCCAGTGTGAACATGTTCTGAATCTGGGGCTGTATGCAATGGGCATTCTACCCACGATACACCAACTGGGAGACTCAAGAACCTGAAAAGGTCTCTATGACAATTGGCACCGTCTTTGATCTTAGCAACTTTGCTAGTGATAGGGTGCACTTGCTTTTCGCCAACCTCCTACAGGGTGTCGACAAATCATCCACATGTGAACCTCTGATAGGTTATTCAAACATGGTTGGTAACTTATATGACTATTTAATATGTCTTAGAAAATCTTAGAAACAAATTTCAAATGGTGAGGACCATTTGAAGTAAATCTTTTTATCACCCCGACCTGCACAACTGCCTGTGCCTGTTTCACAGCACTCCTTGCACTTTCACGTCCTTCTCCAAGACGGGCAATCCTCAATCATATGAGTTGGGACAATAGATCTAGTAATGGGGCATGCTAACATGTTAATTGATCTTCAAGTGATATGAATATTTATTTGTACATGTGGTTTCTTAAAATGATGGATTTTCAAGTACAACCCAACTTAATCCTCCAATGACTGGTAAAACTTTCAACATGGTACCCCAGCTGTCAGAAACATTAAAACAATTTCCAAGGGCTCCGTTTCAAACAACTTTGTCAGGGATAGTTGCAAAAATGTCCATCTCAAACACAAAAGGAACCACACACCTTCCCACTGCTCTTGGCCGCGTGACAGGTTGGATGCAAACTGCGAATTTGCTCTTCTATTTCCACCTGCGGTGGGGGCACACAGTCGCTAAGGGTGGGAACTTGAGGGAAACTATTGCGTTTAGATTTAGCAAGTTGGGCTGCAAGCATTTAATTTTGTTCTGCCAAGCTCGCTACATGATTTGGAAATCACAACATTCGACTTTCTGTTGAGCTGCCTCATCAAAAATCCATTAGTTCAACAAATCAGATCAGACTTGTGGCATTTATGTCTTTTCAAGGAAGCTCATCCAGATTCTAATCGAACTGCTAACGCCGGCCATCTTCCAACATTGTGGCAAACGCGCTGCATCCCCAGAAGCGCTGACATCCCCACACTGCAAACAACAATGTTCCAGTGGGTGCACTTGTTTACATGTTATAATAAATATGAATCATGATGAACATAAGTGACAAATGCCATAGGAGCTTCGTACAGCGCTGACCACATGACATTGGGAGATTTTCCCCAAGATATAATATTGAAAAAGCCACATCCTTATATTCAGGCTGCGGTTTTGGACTTGGACTTTTTTGACTTGGCTTTGGCAACGGGCTTGGGCTTCACATGGCTCTTGACAGTGTCAGCAACCTTCTTGAATGACTTCAGGACAGAATCCAAATCCTGGGGTGCAGGCAGTAGTGAACCAATATGTGTAATCCCACATTATTTGTATGTGTATTTGCATATCAATATGTGATCTGACATATATATAATATATAAATATATATAATATATGTGTGCGTGTGTGTGTTTGTGTGTTTGTGTTTCTATGTAAAGCATATTATATGATGTATAAGTATATGTCTAACTGTATTTCTGTAATTATGGATATGTTGGCATTTTTTGGCGTCCAAAAAAAATGAAGGGAACACAGGCCTCCTGAATTTGAGACATAACCTTATTATATAAATATATAGTTAGTAAACATGTATATAGAATGCTCAGTTGTTTATGTAATATGTGCAAGCATGTATGTATGCATGCATCCATTGTATATTTCTATATATCACATTTTGTTGGTTCCACGTTAAGGACGACCCAGCAACTCAACTAGATCCTTTGCAGGATTTTCTAAATTTGGTATGATGTAATATTTTGTGATTTGGCTTTACGTCAACTGCAAACAAGTGTTTTTGTATAACACCAAGAAACCCCCAAGGCTTCAGACACCTTGTTGTCCTTGGCCAATGCCTCCACCGCTGACTCCTTGGACTTCTTCAGGTGGGCAACAGACGCTTGGAGATCTGTCAGCAGAGCATCCTTGTATGCCGCACTCCTGAGGACACAATGTGGCTGGGATGGACTGGTGGGCAACACATTACGCAGAATGAGGTGTCAATGTTGCTTAAATAAATTATGCAATGATCAAATTCAATAGTCCTACGGGCTAGTGCAACTTGGTTAATTGCATGGCAAAGTACAATTGGGCACCGGTGGCTGCAAGCAACAAAGCTTCGCAGTGGGCACTGTCAGTCAAATAGCGGTTGGCCGTGTTGTTGGCCTAGGACATGGGACCCCAGGAATAACTTGTGGAGCAACAATGATGGAATCCATGTACTCATCAACACAAACTGGTGGACAAATTTTAGCTGGATAATTCTGCCGGGTAATTAAAACAAGGGACAGTCTCCAACTTTTGCTTATCGGTCTTCGGTTTGGGTGTCGACTTTGGTTTGGGCACAGTAGGCTTGTCACCAGCCGCAAGAGCCATGCTAGCAGCAGACTGATCTGCTGTCTCATCCCTTGGATGCAGGCATAAGAGGGGTCAACAAAACACAATTATATAATCATTTGTGTTTTTGTGCATGATCATATATAATCTTATTAAGTCAGTTGACATCATCTTGTGGAAGTCGTCTTCATCAACTTCAGCTGTTCTATGCAAGGCAACACCTGTCTCATTCCGACGCTTCCTCTTCTCAGACACCCCAACGAAGCACTTGTAGCGCCAGAGAGTCATGTTGTCAGGGAACTGAGGGTTCCTAGGCAGAAAGAAACCCAAGAATACGCTTAAGGCCCACGATAAAGAAATTACACATGCATGTTGCAGCACAATTAAGTTGAGTATCTTTCGGATGAACTGGCCCTTACGATCATTGGGGAGCTTATTCTCTGCATCCGCATGACGAACCATCAAGTCTTTGGCTAGGTCCGCACCCACTTCCTTCTCAAGGCCCTCTGGGGTCAAGAATTCATAGAGCTCAGTGCAATCATTGATATCCCTTCGGGCACTAGTGATGGTCAACTCACACGCCCCCCATTGCCCTTTGCCCGACAGCCATAGGAGATAGAGCTCATGCATCTTGCTCTTCCCCTCTTCTCCTGCAGAGCGGAGCAACTTGGCTAGAATCTAAATGGAGGTTTCCTAAAAGGGAAAATTCCCAAATTATGGGTCTAATTTTAGATGAATTGGGGGAATCCCATCATTTTAAGAGACCATCAAGTATGAAGTAAGTATCACTTGAACTATTTGAATTTGGGTTCCTTAATGGTGGTTTGATAGAAGTTTCAAAAATTGTATATGGCTCGTGACACCCCTTTTTTTTTCAAATAGTGGTTCATCCCTTGATTTTTTGTCAACTAGTTCAGCCAACTTTATTGGGACATTCGAAGTTTTGATTGCAATTTATCCAAGTAGCTCATCTCAGCTTCAGCAACTTTCTCAGCGACAGCAGGTGGAACTGGATTCTTGGTGCCTTAGTATGTTTAAATTTTATGGCATGTCAGTATCGATAAAGCCAGCAAATGTACATAGCGAGAAAAATATATATATATATATATATATTATAAACTTAAAAAATAGTAAATAATTGATGACATGTTGGGACAGCAAGATACTGCGCACCCGCCGATAGAAGCGCATGTACAGAGCACCAGGGTTCAAGAGATTCCCCTTTTTGTCACGGCGCCAATTGTCATCCCCAAGAGGCGGTTCTCCATCATGTCGGATTTCAGGTTCTTGGTCATGTTCCTCATCACCTTGTTGTTGGTCTGCCTCATCCCCACATTCACCTTGGTTTTCCTGAAGGTCAGGTTCAGGTTCCCCCGCAGCTTTCTCGACTGTCTGAGGTTCGAAAGTGGGCTGCCTGGCAGCGAAGCGTCCCACAAGATCTTCACTGCCAGTGCCCTGCTCAGGAGTACTGGCAGACGGGCTCGTGGATGGACTTGGCACTGTAGTGGGTGTATCATGTGAATCACCCTCCACTATCCAACTCTCACTACCCCAACAACACACATATCGTTGTTTGTCATGATCCCAGAACCAAGTTTTCCCCCAGTAGTCCCAGCCACCATCACGAAACCAGGACTGCCCCTGTGATCCATAGTAATCTCTTTGGCTGTGAGGGTAATCCCATCGAGAATCATCATCAGCACAAGTTGAAGGTACTGATTCAACTGAGTCAAGCTTGACCATTTTTGCCAATGGGCTGTCTGGTGGGGACTTGAAGCCGATCTTCGGGGGTGGTGTCTCCAAACTTTCTGGTGGAATCTGCGGTGCTTTCGAAACTGCTGGTGCTTTGGGCGTATGCTTTGCTGCTGCTGCTGCTGCTTCTACTGCGGCCTTTGCTTCCTTTGCCTGCAGCAAGTGCTGTCGTGTCCTCTCAAAGGCGCTGGCTGCTGTTGCGGTGTTGTCTGGGTTTCCAGGCGGCGAGGGCTTTGCTGGTGGTGCTCCACTTGCTTTGGGCTGCTGCTTAGGATTAACAGGGACTCTTGAGGGCTCAGGTGTTTTCCCACGCAACCTCAAAGGGGGAGGCATGACAGTAGCTTTACCGGGAGGTGCCTTGGGAGGTGCATTGGGCAGTGCCTTTGAGGAGGCTGTGGTGTCAAGGCTAGGCGTTGTAGGCGTGGTAACCGGTTTGGGTTCAGCTACTGGATGCCCAGCTTCAGTGCTGGGCTTTGCCTTTGTTGAGGGTGGTGGTGCTTCCAACTTGCCATCATCTTTGCGCTTCCCTGCTGAGGTGTTGGCAACTATGGATCGTGCCTTGGCAAGAATGCTGTTCACAGCACTCATGTCAGGCGTTGGGACTGCTGGAGCTTTCTTTGGGCGAGGCATGACCTGGTCCTCCAGGGAATCAGACCCTGAAAAATGGAATAACGGTTCCGGTGTTTTTTTAACGGTTCCATACCCCTTTTTAACGGTTCCATATCCCTTTTTAACGGTTCCGATGGTATTTTTAACGGTTCCGGTGGGGGTGTTTTTCAATGAATGTAGACATATCACAAAACCCTGGTCCTCAGCCTTCAAAAATTCTCCAAACTGTGTTCTCGAGCCCTAAATGTGATAAGGTATGAGCCATGAAACAAATATCTTTGCATCAAATGAATACAAGTTCATTTGTTGCATGCTGGTTGTGTTGATGCCACATCTGTTTTCCCCATGTTGCACGAGATTGGTATATGTGCATGTGGCTAAACCACACACACACTCCAAATTGCAGCTGTAATTGAGAAAGTGCAAACGTACCTCCTGGCATCATCCATACCCAACAAAATTGATTCAGGAATACCTTCAATTCAAGGACATAGGGTGACTAGATTTCATTTGGATTCATGCTTGGGAGGAATCGTTCATACTTGGCCACATGTTGAGGCCCAACAAATTTGTCTAATCACCATTAAGGACAGAATAGTAAATGTCCAGTTCCTTCTCGGTCAGAGGGCTGACCCGCTTTGGCACATGTGGCCGAGGCTTGAACCTGCCACGCTTGGACTCTTCCCTGAGGAACTGGACGAAGGGTTCCTGGGCTGAAGCTGGAAGGCAAATTCATATATTATTATAGTGAGCAGGCCAGGTGGTGGGGTAATAGGTGGAACAATGGTGGAACAATTGGTGAATGAATAAGCTGCTATTAAAACAAGGTGTGAGTCCAGCATCAGCCCAAAGATCAGGTTTAGCCTCATTCCATTCCAGCATTTAACTGCAATGGTCCAAATGATCAAGCTTATAAGTTTTTTTTGCCAAGCAACAACTTCAATGGGACCCCGATTCAAGAGATGAGCATCAGGGACAGCTGGTAGCAATTTTTGGTCCTAAGTACATCCACATGTACAGGTTTACTCTTGTGATCTCTTGTGAAATGTGGTGTTGACGTGAATGCCACCGAAAGCAAATTTGAACTTTCATAAATGAATATTTTGTTCATTTACCTGTTGAATATAGACTGGAAATATAAGCCAAGAAACAAGACAGTATAGCTTGTGAAAATGCACCAGTCTGTTGCAGAAACGTGTTGGATAGCTTTGTGTGCTTCGTAGTTTTTTGCCTCCTGACCTGAGCGACACATCTAAAGGGATTCCTGTTGTTTAATTTAAGGGAATATCTCAAAATAGTTAGATCCAGAAATTTTATTTGAGTAATATAAAATAAAATATCTGGATCCACCTATTTTGAACCTTAGCTGTAAAATGCATATCTGTTCAAAAAAGACCAAGATGGCAACCAGGCAACACATTCTTGATTCTCCCACTGTTGCTTCGCACAACCCTGGTGTTCCCCTCGGATGTCCAATTGAACCTCCGGCGATCAGCTTCACGAATGTGGCTCTGCAAGGAGAAGAGGTGGCACCAAGGCCTTGGCCAGCGACAAGCAAATCTCCAGGCAAGATCGGCAGACTGTCTGGATAACATGATATAAGCTTAATTTGGTAATCTGCAGAATTTGTCATTGTTGAAGAATTTTGCAAATCTGAAATGCCATCCAGTTGCGCATTCCCCCAAAGCACAGTTCTCTTCAAGCTTCGATGCCCAAATAATCCCATCCACCTAAGTTAAACTGAACTCATGAGATAAATTGTTTTTAAGTTATATCCTTGAATGGGGAGATATTTCAAAAATGAATTGAATATGCTGGTCATTTTCTGCAAATTACAAAAGGGATTACAGTAGACATGTTTGGAATCTATTTTGATCTATATATTGTAATCACCTATAAAAGGGAAAAATGCATGATTAATACAATGTGTCTTTAACGCTTGTCACACCAAACCACATACGTTGGAGAAGCCCCTGTGCAAAGCCAATCATCAGCTGGGCAGGCGCAAGGGCAAGCTGGATGTATTCCAGGAAGTGAGCAACAGAGCTGCTTGGCTGTTCTGCCAGCCACCATACTTGACGGGCTAAGCAGAGAAGGGCGATCAGGGCGAATCGACATGCTAACATATTAGCTGTTTTGGTACACTTGTGGGATGTGGTACTGTCACAATCCCCTCTAGGATTCTCTCGACTCTTCCCTGTCGTTCCACGACTGATCCAAACATGTCCTGAACAAGGTAGTCCACTCATAAGTAGACCACCGGCTTTCACACGCATGGTGTACTGCAGCGAGACCAGATAGCCATATCTTAGCAGCTAGCGAAATCAAAACATTATTTTCCAATGTGCAACCCTTATTAAATTGTTTATGATATTTTTTTGTGATCTTTTGGTTTGATTCAAAATTCTGTGTTACAACAACATTCCAGATGATTTTGAAGACAAGTAACATACTTGTGAAATCCATCTCATCACTTCCAGGAGCCATGTCCCGATCATATCGCGCAGCTTTCAAATCTCGCCGTTCTGCGAGCCAGGGATGAGATGTGTTTAAATTTCGCATGATATTGGTGAACAATCAAACTGGAAATATTGTAGATTCTGAGGCAAGTACGGAAGGCATTGTAAACACCAGATGTTCCAGAAAATAAATCGAATGCCACCAGATCCTCATTTTGAGCACACTATACGGTCGCATGTATTCCCACAATTCTGTATGAGCTGATCTAATCGAATCATATTTTGGCATAATGTAATTACTTTCCAAGAAACACGGCTGAAAGAACGGCTGCTGGTATGACTCACGAAGTCCAGCATGTGAATCCTGGGCCGCTGGTCACCCCCAATATAATCATCAGGGATTCTATTGATTGCAAACACTCTGCCCAGGTTGGAAAGACCTATATGCTGCTGAAGCGCAAGACACAAGGAGCACCCAGGGCAAGCAACATGGCTGCTTGCATGTTTGTCAAAGGGAACCTAGCCATGTTGCTAGGCTAACCACTTCCTGATTCTACCACAATCCAAGCCTCTCAAAAGTCCTGCAAGATAGATTCAGGGCATGAATTCGAAGATATGGATATGATATGGTTCGTGCATGTTAGTGCAACATGTAGGATTCAGTCGCACCCACTAGTACTCCAGTACTGGCAACAAATGGACTAATAAGACAACAAAATATTTTTTGTTTTGCTTTGCTGCATCTCGGTAGCTCTCCAAGATTTCGTCACCCCAAACATGTGAGAACTTTCCAAAAGGTGCCAAGCTAAACTAAGCCCTCACCACGCACTTTGTGAGACATGCCACACCCCTTGCGCTGCCTTCCCACTTAAATGACCATCTCAAAACACAGCTTGGCAAACTATCGATGGGAACTTCTTTGGACAAAGTTTAGTCGGCAGCAAAAGCAGCACATACTGCACAAGTTCATGTTCGGAAGGCAACAGCTAGGCCACCGCAGCTTTGAAGGTTATCAGGCAGCTGGCTCAGTGCCCGAACGCTGGCTAACAAGAGCATTGCGAGCCCCATAAAACGCAGCCATGCACTCAGCGAGGCCTTTTCCATTCTCCAAGGAACATGCCTCAGGACATGGGTTGTATTTCAATTCAAGTACACCCCAAAGTACATGCACACAAACACTCTGCATGTTAACATGTAAAATTTGGTCCCCAACCAGTTCAACAGCAATAGCGACAATCTCTCGGAACTTTGCCCCAGGTGTTGACTGGAGACTCAAGAATCCAACCTGGCAAAAATAAAGCATCATCAATGTAGAAATATTGAGTTGAAATTAAACATGAGAGGGTAGCCTCCTTCTTTTTGCTGACCGACGTAGCTTTCATTTCAACTCCAACTTCTCCACGGGACCAATATGGGACAACCTGGAAAGTATGTGTGTTGTGTTGACATTTTGCTTATTAATAACAATAATTGCTACACATTGAAAATGCCAACAAACCCAAACCTTGAAGTGCTGCAGCTGTGGCAAGGTCGAATAGATGTAGGTCTGCTCATCTTCATCTAGCAGGATGGACCAGCTTCAGGGTAAATATATTACACAGGAGGAACCATATAATGTCATGTATCATGATTGAATTTCAGAAGTGTGAGCGCCTACCACAGGGTTTTTCTTCTCTTTGTTCTTCCCAGTACGCTTCTTTTTTGGTGCTGGCTCAAGCTCCTCACCTGGTCCCTCAGTGGTCCCTGGTTCCATTTGCTCATCTTCAGGTGCATCTTCAGGGCAAGTCACACGTTTCTTTGGTTGCCTGCCCCTGCCCCTTCCCCTGCCTTTGCCCTTACCCTTACCCTCTGGCTTGCTGCTGCTGGCCCCAGTATCCTCTGGCTGTTTCCCCCGTCCTCTGCCCCTTCCCTTGCCACGCCCACGACCAGGAGCAGCAGCTTTCGCCTTCGCTCTGGAAGCAGCTCGCCTTCAGGCAGCTTACGCGGTTGGCAAGGGGTGGTACTTAAAGATAACATCACCTTCAAAAACATGCTGTATGCTGTCAAGACCCCCAATGTTATTTTTTAACTGAATGAAATTAAGTTGAATTAGGTGCAACCTAGCAGCATGTCTGCTTGTGCTTGCAGAATGTTGTCGGAGAGTGGAATCTCATCGAAATTGATTTCACTTAAGACTCCATTGAGGTCCGGTGGGTTTGCAACCAAAGGTGCCCTGTCCTTAAAACAAATGGAGAACATGTAGCTGTAGCATGTCCCAGGGAATGGAATCTTGAACATTTTGGAACATGTAGATCTTCTAGAGCTAAGGGTCAGCATAGCACGGCCGACTAGTTGGCCTTTGAGCGTTGCATTCGTTGAGATCAGGTTCGCCCGTCTCATCTTCCAAACTCTCCAGAGCCTCCAAAAAATGGCAGGTTTTGAATATTCACGCTGGCATCTTTAGTTAGCTCATCTAACATGCTAATATTGGGAAGTATTATGAAAATGTGTTTTTTACCTGTACTAATATATATATATATATCATGTTTTTGCAAGACCCATACCGTACCCCTAAGGCCAAAGAATCCTGTACCCTTGCAAGCCTTTTCCACTGCCAGGCCAGTGTCGCCATCTGCGTCCTTCAAGTGCCGAATGAGATGTGGAAGGACTTGGCTGGGTTTGGTTTCTCACCAGGTTTTCCATGGTTTTAAATGTAAATGTGTTGAACGATGTTATCATATTGGTGGCAATTCAACTTCACCCACAGCAACGTTAGATTCCAACGAAATCACATGTTATTTTGCATTATTTTGCTTTACATCCAGGGAGCCCCCAAGCCTGGTGTTGATCTTCCACTGAAGGCATCTCTTCATCCGCAGCGGCATCAACCTCCAGAGGGTAGAATGACAGTAAATAATCTACAAACTTATATGTAGCAGAAATATATTTTTGGTATTCATCATATGTATATATCATGATAACATCTCAAAATATGTATAAGTATTTGTATCTTCAGAACTTTCACAAGCATGAACATGCACACATACAGACTTGTACAATTTAATGGTGGGGTTGCCTCTGCCAATACCATAGCTGCTGACGTAGCAGGCTCTGCCGTAGGTACTTCAGCCTACCAGGCGACATTCACAAATTGAGTTTTAAGTTGCGGCTGGCTGACTACATGCTACCAGGTTTGCCTTTGAAATGAAACCCGCCTCCTCCACAAGCGCGCTTGCCACACCATCATGATCTCCAGCAAGCTCCTGTCTGATAGGGAGGGAGCAAGGGAAGAGATCCAACAAGTCAAACTAGTTTCACACACACATAGCCACATAGCACATATCATGCAATTTGACTCCTGATTCTCTACACCAATACACACTGGTTGACCGCAGCAATGAGAAGCAGGTTTGCTCCATCTAAGAAGTGATGATTTTGGAAGCCATGGTCGGGGTGGCCACTCCTCCCCAGTAGTCATTGGAATTGTTTGCATCGTATCAACCATAGAGCTGGAAGGTTCAGCAGTTGGCTGTTCCAACAAGACAGCCGCAACAGCTTCAGCTTCGGCTTCAGCACTAGTACCACTAGGGCTAGGGTCCACAGAGACATCTTCCGATGGGGCACTCTCTGTGGCAGGTGCAGCACTTGAGAGGTCAGTGGCAGGGGTGGCAGGTGCAGTACCTGAGTCAGCAGCAGGCGACTCAGAAGCATGGGCCGTGTCAGTGTTGGCAGGTGCAGCAGCTGGGCTAGGTGAACTTGAGGAAGTAGGTACACCAAGCTTGACAGTCAGGACATCCTTGAGCATCTGCACTTCTGCTGACCTAAGATTAGTTCACCCACAACTTGACCATGATGATATCAAGACATCCATAATTATATAGTCAATTTGTTGCCATAAATTTTGTAAAGTTCAAATTTCAGTCATGACACTTAGACTTCCCTGGTGTCTTTCGCCAGAGTCTAATGAGATACGTACCATGCGCTCTCAAGGTTGCCGCCTGAATCTCAGCCCATGTGGTCACATCTTTCACCAGAGCCTCCTTTGGATGGAACGCGTGAAGGTCATTCAGGTCAGTCATCGCCGCCTAGAAGCGTAGTGGAGCTACTCCTATAGGATCACATTGGGAAGCAAACTTTAGAATGCCAGTAGTGCACATGCATCCTAACTAAAAAAACTTGAATAGCGAACAAAGATACCTTGAACTTGGATCCATTTGGAAGATCTTTGCCATATTGTGCCAGTAGCATTGAGAGGGGGAAATACAAAGCAGCAGCTCCCTCTTCCGATGGGTCCACTGTGGCAACATCACCCAACAAGTTGTGACGTTCATCTTCACGAAGTTCTTTCAACCCAATGTTGCGTGCCCACTCATCGAAGAGGCAGAAAAGGAATTGCTGCCTTATTATAGCAAAAACAAATTTGCAAAATTCACTTATAGACACAAATGCAAATAGGTACAAGGAATCCTGACTTCATTTTGATACAAGATACTCCTCATCTATTTCCACCCCATCTACGTGATCACTAGCAGCTGCCATGGCTGACACCGCAGCGTTGCAGGACTTGGGCTCCAACAATGGCTGCACCGGAGCGTGCAGATCAGTGGTGAAAGATGCAGCTGCACTGCTCACAATTTTGGATTTGTGGATTTTTATATAATCTTATAATTCCATATCAATGGGGTTATATAAGAAACTCAAATAGGGGTATTAAAATCCACAAACCCAAAATTGACAACTGCTGCGGCTGTGGTCAATGGTGATTCCAGGATCCTAAAGTGGATGTACTGTACCATATTTTGGTGGTTATATTTCCTTCCAATATTGTATAGGTCTTATATGATGGTAAGTACATCCAATTTATGTTCCTGAAGTGGCCATTGATGTGGCAGGGAGCTGGGGTGGCACCTTTCTGGTTTTCAAATCGCTGACGGACCAAGGCACGCTTCATTGCTCCATAAATAATGCTTCATTGTTCCATAAGTACAGGGTAGTGAAATGCTGGATTGTAAACCATTTGTTAATGAACTATTTATTGAACTTACATATGTATGGGATAACTTGATGAATCTTATATGAATCCTTGAAATCCAAGGTGCGGTTCCGTAACTGAAACCTGGTTACTTGATATGCTGGTAACTGCTGCGGTTACATGAAATAGACGTAACTGGAAGAGTAGGGTAAATGACCGGAGTGTAGTCACTCTGCGTTTTGCACAAGTCATCCACTTGCCGGAGGTTAAACAAAAATAATGTGCTCGGAAAATCCCGTTGACCCATCGGGACCTAGCCACCGCTAGCAGGTTGGGTCGCCAAGAGCTAGCTTGCGTGGCGGGCACCAACTTGCAGTTGCGAACGGACATGTTTCTGGGCGGCGGTCAAGGCTGACCGCTTTGCATCCAACGAGTCAGATTTTTTGTGCGGATGATTTATGGATAAACCTCTGAAGCATGATATTGGAGTGTGTCAACCTCGGTGAAGGGTATGTTCATGGAAAACTTGTCTAGCCATAAACGGATACCAATTTGGGAAATATGTCAGGGACAAAGACGGATTCAGAAACTACGCCGGATTCAGAAACTAGGGATTCAGAAACTGCTCGTCGGATTCAGAAAATAAACGTGGTATTCAGAAACTATTTCGTGGGATTCAGAAACTATTT
>Ga0126342_10007105_pt1 | contig 19943 bp, 20 predicted proteins | sample Cyp1metagenome_FD_92528 | JGI IMG/M metagenome (GOLD analysis project Ga0126342, IMG submission 92528) | Coral microbial communities from Lord Howe Island, Old Settlement Bay, Australia - Cyphastrea 1 metagenome | ecosystem: Host-associated > Invertebrates > Cnidaria > Coral ... | reverse complement strand
TCCCTCTCTCTCTCTCTCTCTCTCTCCCTCTCTCCCTCTCTCCCTCTCTCTCCCGCTCTCCCTCTCTCTCTCTCTCTCTCTCTCGCTCTCCCTCTCTCCCTCTCTCTCTCTCTCTCTCCCCCTCCATCCAAAACCGCAGGAAAAAAGCACAGAAAGGGCCTCCAAGGGCCACTTTCGTCACACTTTGAGATTCAACATCATTCAACATCCACAATTTTAGCCCCCGGCACACAGCTTCCTGCCAAGTTCCTTTGACCTCAGCAAAAGCAATTCAATTGGTTTAGACCGTTTAGACCTTCGCAAACCATTGGGCTTCACATCAGACAACTCCAAAAGGTCTAGTGAAACATCGGACAAACCCTCCACATTCGAAAATCTCAGGAACATCAGCCATTCGTTTTGATGCTTCCATTGACTTTGCCTTGCGGCCAATCTTCAGGTTTCCAGCCTGTCAGTTTCCTTGCCACCTGATCCAAGATTGCTTCAGCTGCATTCTCTGGGTTCATCTCTGGCACTTCGAAGCATCTCAAAAGATCTCAAAAGTAGGGTCCTGCCTCTTTGTGAGCCTCTGCATGCCTGACAGCATTTTCTTGAAGAAGCTCAGAATCTGTCTGTCCCAATGAAAAAAACGACCTCGCTATCCACAGATTCAGAAAATTAGATATGATACGATCATGATGTTAACGCTGTAACACAGCCAAACCATGATATAGTCTTGCTTCTGGAGCACATGGTAATGGTATGATTGTTTCCCTACCCCATGTCGTTTGCACCTATGCAAAAGATCATACAGTTTTCAGCCTGACTCTCAAGATTAGTCCAACTTGAAAGGCTGAAGCAGGAGTCCAAAACTTCCCCAAGACTTCCGCGGTTTGCAAAGAAGTTGCTTCTTCAAATAGCTGACTTACTAACCCAGCCTCAGTCCTGCCCTCTTGGTCGGGTGAAGAAATATCATGCATGGCTCACGCACACGAAGAAACGATAGTGCTTGATCTGTATGTGATCTCATGTGAGGATGCATTTCAAGCTTGACATTCACGGCATATGCAGTGCACCACTAACGAAAAATTTCTTGGACTGGTGACTGAAAGAGCGTTCTGTAGAAAAAAAAAATTGGCCGCAGGAAGCACTTGTTTCTTTATTTTTTCTTTATCTTGTGCGGTTTTGGTCAAAAAATTGGCGCAGGGATATGCCGGCGGCGATGTCACATGGCCCATGAAAAAACACGGTGCCACAACTGCCATATCCTGCTGGCATGGCATCCAGGACCATCTCCACCACCTGAAACGTCCGACAGTCACGACACGGCAGACACGTGAAACGGAAGGCGAAAGAACATGGAAAAAACCGTGTCCAGCCTCAATAAGCAACCCCAGGTTCCAGCCCACGAATGGGACAGCCATCTGAACCAAGCAAAAATGAGGAGTCAACATGATTCAAAGTGATTCAAATCCCAAGTGCTGTCTTGCAGACCTACTTCAATCCAGCTGCGCTGCGTCCGAAGAAATAACAATGAAATCCCAAGATCAGATGAATACTCGAGACTAACTCATCAAAATCAGAGATCTCACACAGATGAATGATCCATTGCCCTCCTAACTCATCCAAATGTCTTCGAAGAAAAGACACCCGCCTTCTGCAAGCCATAGATCACAAAATTCAGGGTCTCAATATCCCTGCACAGCGACATGATTCACTCAATGCAATCCCGCATCTTTGCGTGTCGAATATCAAATATGAGCAATGCAACGAAGGAAACAACTAGTGCAGACTATCCGAGATCTTTTCCCTAAGCATTGAAAGACTGCCGCGAATCATCCCCATGACAAAATCTGGTATCTGGTATCAAAGGTGCAATCTCCAGCCTACCACCCTTCTTCGTAAAATGTCGCAGAAGCAGTTGCAGGGTGTTAGAATCTGAGTACCTGTGACATTGACACTGTCAAGCTGAGCTTGAAATTCAGGCACAATTAGGCACAATGGGTTTGTGTGAAGTGAAGTACCTCTAAATCCAATGGTTTACCATGGTTTACGATGGTTTGCCTCAAGGACTTTTATCCACCAGTCCTACAGGCACGTCCAAGGCACATTGGCCAGTTGGATCACAGCCGCGGTAGTTTTGGAGGACCAGACTTTGTGGTCACGTTTCTAGGTGCGGATGCACCGAGAAACTATCTGAACACCCGGTGATTTGGCACTTCTTAGCAAGCCTATGAAGAACACAGCAGACACATGCAGAACTCATCTCAATAAGATTCAATAAGTATGCTGTATATCACTGTATACCGTATACATGTTGTCAGGCTTGCAAGATGCGTCTTTGGCACATGAATGCGCTCGCATGTTCTATTCTACTTTGTGAAACACGTGGACTGTGAGGAGAGTTCGGCTTGCAGAGTGTGGTAAAACAAATAGATTCATAGATATCTTTATCTTTCCTAACGACGGCATCACGGTGCAGGGCACCACCCAAAGTATCTCTTCTGCACTTCCATTGCGACCAAACATTCGTGTTGCCTTCAACATTGTTCAACATCGTTCGACTGTATCCTCTACACTCCAGTGACGCGATGACTTTGATCTGCTGGACGTGAGTTTGCGGCAGTGAAGACTCAAACGACTCGACCTGGCAAACTGAAAGGCATCAAAAAAAAATGAGATGATGTCACAAGGAGTGATGAGTAAGGTACCTTTCACAATCATTAATGTACATTAATGACATTAATGTACATTAAGATGTACTAAGTTACTACTAAGTGACAAGGGATGACCCCGCACTCTGTGTCCGCCTGCGACAAGGGATGCCTGAGAGCTGCCTCACTTCTTGAGATCCTGCAAGGATTTCGTCGCATTCGTCGCAGCAAATCTATGGAAAGATCCTGGAAACTACGTATGGCTGACCTGTGAAATCTGAGTCATTGAGTAACATAATTTATCGTAATTCATAATTCACTTGTAGATGGAAATAATATCGTTTGGCCAAGCTTCCTGCAACCAAAAAGAAGTGAGACATGCACCACAGACACTTGTGCCGTGCCGGTGCTTTAGCCAGTTATCATATCGATAACGACAAAGGAACAGCGGAAGACCAGTTCATGCATAGAGTATGATCGCAGTGTATCCCCATGAGACCCACTGTCAACGGGCCACAGCTTGCGTGGAATACAAGCCGGCTTAAAGGCCAATGAGGAAAGTTGTTTTATCAAGTACATTCAAGTACCAATTCCATGTCGTCGTCTCATTGGTAGCTCCTCGTCTTCGACTGCGATGGAGCATACCTTGACTATGCAACACCATCATTCATCATTCATGCACAAGATCTCTGTAAGAAATAAAGAACATGACAAAGTGTTCAAACATCTTCAAACACTAAAATGGCAAAACTATGCAAAACTATGCCACTTCTGCACTGGTTCCACGGTTCCACCACCGAAAACAGTGCCGCCTGTAGTCTACCTGGTCTACCTCCGTGGCCGAGCTACGTTGATGAGCTGTCCTGGCATACGCTGCCTTGGCCACACCCCCTCGTACTCTTCCACGTCGCGCCCTGCTTTTCGCACAAGGACCTGACCGGAAAAGTGCTTTCGTCACTTTCGTCCATTGATTTCAACATATATCAAATCATTTCTGTGAGAATTCTCCTTGAATTGAGAGTCGCCTTGAAGGGAACATCGCTGTTGTCACGGTTCTCCGAGTTGTCTACGTGAATCTCGAAAATTCCTGGTGAAAGGCTGCAACTCACGCGATGAATTACATGGTGGGGTCGCTGCATGTGACATCTTCTACATTCAATTTTCCGAGCAACGGAGAAAAGAACACTTTGTGAGGCGTGTATCTGGGTATGACACGCTGTGTATATGCATTCAGGTATGTGAATGGAATGTCTACGACATCAACGAGCTACGGACATATATATATATATATATATACATATATATACATATATAATCATATATATATATCATAAGTGATACATGAATGATCATGAATGCATCTACATGTACGAAAGAAAGGATCGGCCCTTCTGGCCATTTTATTTTTTCTTGAGTGAGGATGTTCGCTCCCTGTCACTCTGAAAATGATTTTGCTGTGACAAACTCCTGGTTTGGTTTGCCAATTCTCCTGTGATAGTCTAAGGGCGGTCCTGTCTGGTTAAAAGTGATGTTCTCTGCAGGATGTTCTTTCACAGGAAGAGCAGCATTCGCATCGAAATCCAGCTTGCACTTGCCAACCTGGCGGAATTATGGTGAATTATAACTGCAAGTCACAGTAGGGGAAGAAGGAAACACAACACATGAAGAATTATAAAACCACATAATTATCACGTGTCACAATGTGTCAAGAAAATATACTGGGACAAGAAAAAGGCAGGCCTGCCGGTGTTTGTGGGACAAAGGCTTTCCGTTGACCTCTGCAATCAGGTCTAGGTTGGACCTTGGCAAAGGACGATTTGTAGGTGTTTTGTGTCTCAGAGCGAGGAACCTTGCTGCATGCATTGCATAGTCGTGCATAGTCGTGTTCGGTTCACACACATCACAATCACACACCACAAAAAAAAATCCACGAGGGGAAAAAGTTCAGAAAGGACGACACAGCTGGTTCAGTTTTACCATGATTTCCTTGGGCCAAGTAACTTGTGCGGTGCTCCTCCGACTCCCCAAATGAGTGTCACGGTGCAAGGCGCTGTGACATGCTTCTCTTGGAGAATGTTCTTAGTCAGATCAGCTGTCGCAGAACAGGCAGCGTTTGGCAAGACACAAGGCAAGCGATTGCTTTCTGCAAGCTGAGATTCCGAAACATGCTGAGAGGTGTGGTGACTCACCTACAGGCTCGCAGCAATGAAAAAGAAACATAATGACATAATGAATCCTATTTAAATGATGCAAAAAAAAAACTAAAGATAGCCCTGCCTTCTGTTGCTTCCGAACCTGGTGCCTGAGTTGGTGTCCAACTCAAAATGAAGGCTTCAGTGGAGTGGATTTGAAAATGCAGCAGTGATGCAATACGAAATCCTACTTTTCTTTTACCTAGTTGCTGTCAAAACACAAAGTCACTGGATCCTTTCGTTCTTACTGGCTGCATTGCTTCCAGGTCTCCGCGTTCAAATCCACATAGTTCCATAGTGTTCCATCCCTCTAGTCACTTACCGCAGTCCTCTGAGCCTGTGGCGGCAACAAGGTATCTGTCTCCCACCTCGATTGCCACACTGTGACACTGCGGTAGTGGCAAAGCTGATCACCACTCCATGTCCAAAAGCTCAGCGAGGCACCCTCCTCCACCTGGCACCATTCAGACTTTGGAAAAGATTTGAATCAACGGAAATCAATATGGGTATGGATCAATACCTATAGATACCATTTTTAGGGGGATGAACATCCATTTACCAGCTATTTTGATGTTCACCAGGGGTACAGGGTTTTGACCAATAGCCATATGAATCAATCAAATATAATCAGATGGTCCACCATGGTCCACCATGGTCCACCATGGTCCACCATGGTCCACCATGGTCCACCTGGGACTTTTGTTGCAAAAGCGTGTTTTTATCTCATCGCATCATTTCTACCTAGTCTATGAAACACAAAGTCAAATGGGCCAAAGAGACTCCAAAAGTCCTGGACCACAGCCAGCACCTTAAGCAGGCTCAGAAATAGCATCAGCGGCTTTTCACAGAAATCGAAGCTTCAGAACCTTTTGAAAGTCACACTGCAACGTTGCAGCCATTGCAGCAGCCATTGCAGCTGTATCTCTGGACTTTTTGTCACGGCAGCAGCTGGTACCAGCGATGTCACGAATGGTCTGCACACTGTTTGGCAAACCTATCGGGACACTACAGTAAAATCCAGTCCTAAAGCATTCGCAAGTTGCCATTCCTGTGTTCGTTTCGAACTACTGTACAATATTCATGAGCATTTGGCGCAGTGATGCATTTCATTGCATTTCACTGATTCAGAAGCCGGAGCAACATCTTGAGTCCCTGTGCGGTTGCAGGATCCTCGCTCAGGCTCATTCGAATTGGCCGCGGTAGGTCTTGCAAACTTTCGTCTGCTAGGAGGCCGTACGGAAAGCAGTGCCTCAGCTGACGCTGGTTGAAGGTGCACCAATCCGTGTAGCACCACATGGAAGAAATCATGCAGGGGTCATAAGAAACTGTTGTATCATGTTGTATCATAGTGTACAGCATCATAACATATTTTATGTTTACATCACAAGTAAAAGCACCCTTTAGATGAAGACTCAAATCCCAACCTTGTCATACATCCCTTTGCCTCATTCCATATGCCATAATAATCTATTCTTGGCTCTCTGCTGGCAACACTCAAGACCACAGGGCTAAATCGTTTCAGGTTGCTTGAAGACTGCTCTGGCAGTAGGATTGTCACACAAGCGCAAGTAGGTACGGATCACATGCTTGAGGGCACGAATTGATGGGACTTCAAGTAGAACGTCAACCATCTTTGCCAGGGTGGAGGCGACCGCATAGAATCTTTCTGGTGTCTGACAAACGTACCAAAGGCCAAAGTCATTCAGCAGCAATTTCTGAACAATCCACGCAGACACACTCCTGGCGGTATTGCTTCTGGAATCTTAGATATGGAGGACATTTTCGTTTAACCTTGACGTATTTGTGTAACCTGGGATAATTTGTTTCCAACCTTGGCAAATGTTTCTTCAAATTTTGTTTGTTCTCACGTAACCGTTTTTCTTAATCTTGCCTTCAAAAGGTGGTTTTGCCAAGGTTGACAAAAAGGGTTGTCCAGTTGTCCAGGGCATATGCTTGAAAATCAAACAAACGATGTGTGGAATCTTCCAAATCCACCCAGCGCTGACCTGGATTGTGTGTGGAGTGCGCAGTGGGCATCGAGTGTGAAGTGTGTAGAGTGGGAAGCCCTGAGACGTCTAGACTGTAGACTGTGCAGTCTAGGGTGTCGATTGCGTGTCGATTGCGTGTCGATTGCAGAGTGCAGGGCGTGGTTTGTAGCGCGTTGCGTGTGGAGTGCCGAGGTTGCAGTCTAAAGTGTAAAGTGTTGAGTTTCTAAGGTTTGCAGTGTAGCGATGTGTAGCGTATGAAGTCTCGAGTCTGGATTGTGGACTGTCAAGTGAATGGTGCGTGAAGTGCGAAGTGTAGTATGTGCAGTGTGGGTAGTGCTGTGTGGAGTGCGAGGTGTGTAGAGTACGGAGTGTGAAGTTTAGTAGCGCGCAGAGTGGGAAGCCACGTGATGTGTAGAGGGTCAAGTGCAGAGGGTGGTGTGTGTATGTGTGTGTGTGCGCGCGCGCAGTGGAATGTGAAATGTGGAGTGTAGAGTTTGCAGTCCGGAGTGTGGAGTGTGGCAGATGATGCGTGGAGTGTGGAGCGCGAAGAGTATGGAATGTAGAGTTTGCAGGTGGCCTCATTTGTAAACAAATTCCAAGGCGGATGTGTAGAGTGTGAAGTGTGCGTGTGTGTGCAGGGGTGCAGAGTGCACGTAGTGAAGAGTGTGTAGATTGTGTAGAATGTGCAGAGTGTGTAGTACGGCGTAAAGTGTGGAGAGTGTGTGGGGCGCACAGAGTGTGCAGGGTGTGTGTAGAAAGTGTAGAGGATGTGGAGAGTGTACAGTGTGGAGCGCGGTATGCGGACAGTGGAGAGTGTTGTGGAGATTTGTGGAGTGCGAATTCTGTGGAGTTGGAAGAGTGTGTGGCGCGCGTGGTGTGAGGAGCTCTGAGTGTATCTTTTGTAGAGTCTGTGTGTATAAATGTGTATGATAGATAGATTTCACAGGTGTGTGAATTGCGTAGAATGAGTAGGGTCAGAGCTGGAGTGTATACAGTGTGCAGAGTGTTAAGTGTCGAGTGTGGTGGAGTCACGGTGGAGTGGGGTGCACAGTGTGGGAGATTTGTAGAGTCTGTAGAATGTTGAATGCTGCTGGGCAAAACGCACAACACGGGTGAAAAATGGGTGCAAGGTTGGAAGAAAAATGTTATATAGAAAAGAAGGCACCAGGTTGAAAAGTAGAGGCCAGAAAGGTTGGACAAAAAGCGGCGCAAGGTTCAGAAAAGAAAGTTCATAAAAAGGTGTCCAATGTTAACAAGTTCAGGGAATGGCAAGGTTTGAAATGTTTTCAAAAACTGGATGCAAGGTCAAGAAAAAAAATGAACCCAAAGTCATTCAGCAGCAATTTCTGAACAATCCACGCAGCCACAGTCCTGGCCCTGTCAGTGCTGTTCACATTCCCCATGATGCGAAGGCACAAAGAAATGAGCTCACTTTCCACCAGGAAAAAAACTGACTGACTGTCATCTTCTTTCACTAGGGACCCAATCATCCCCAGAGTAGTGACTCGGACAAATTCCGAAGCTCGATCTGAGCCTGGAAGGGTCAAGAGTGGGTAGAGCAAGAGGGGAATGCGAGCGTCGAGGAGGAAAGCCTTTGAGGCTTGGTGCGTAGCAACTGACTGGATCAATGCAAGGCAGTTGCACACACGATTCGATGCAACATGTGTCAAGGCAGCAGAAGTGCTCAACTGTCGGTAGAGAGACGCAACCTCGAGAACTAGTACCACTAGGATCCCACGTTTCCGGAAAAGTTGGAGTGGAAGAGCAGGCAACTCCTCCCGACGTTTTGAAAGCACGTCAAGAGCAGCTGCACATGGACCAAAGCCTTGATCGTCATCCACATGTAGCAAATCCTGCAAGCAGGTGGCTACAATCACGTCATCATCATTATCATCATCGCAGCTGTGCCGTTTTTGCACCAGCTGCTGAAAAACTTGCTGTCGAAATGGAGTTGCAACTCCCCTGGGCACACCTCCATAAACTCCGGGACTTTGTGGGCCTTGTGGGCCCCAACCTTGTGGGTCTTGCGGGCTCCAACCTTGTGGGTCTTGTGGGCTCCAACCTTGTGGGTCTTGCGGGCCCCAACCTTGTGGGTCTTGCGGGCTCCAACCTTGTGGGTCTTGTGGGCCCCAACCTTGTGGGCCTTGTGGGCCCCAACCTTGTGGGCTCCAACCTTGTGGGCCTTGTGAGCCCCAACCTTCTGGGCTCCAACCTTGTGTGTCTTGCGGGCCCCAACCTTGTGGGCCTTGTGGGCCTTGTGGGCCTTGTGGGCCTTGTGGGCCTTGTGGGCCTTGTGGGCCTTGTGGGCCCCAACCTTGTGGGCTCCAACCTTGTGGGTCTTGCGGGCCCCAACCTTGTGGGCCTTGTGGGCGCCAACCTTGTGGGCCTTGTGCGCCTTCTGGGCCTTGTGGGCCTCGTGGGTAGTAGTTCATCGCCGATGTGGACATCCTGCCTTGCTGGAGTAGCTTTAATCAGCTTGGGCCACAGTTGCTTCGAAAGCATTGAACAAGCCAAGTTGATTCGGACCCAAACACGCACTGTGAAAGAGTCAGAGTCTCGCTTGGAGACCTCAAGCCTCAGCCCTTTTGAGACATGTTCATTCCACGGATTGATACGGAATCTGACTGCAATTCACCATAATTTACCTAGAAATCGATCCAGCTGAACCTTTCCATGCTTGGAAATTACAATTAAGCTCCTTGACACAGACATTGCGAGCTCACTGGCCAATTTATGACAAGGCACATCATCCTCCAAGTCCAGTTGCTGTTCAAGGGTGTGCAAATGCTCCTCTCCAGCCTGATGCCAGGTTCAGACGGATCTTCACCAGCCACTTTACCGTAGGTATATTTTGGTCTATGGCATGGTTAGGAAGTGCGCCTTTCCGGCAAGAAAAATGTTGGCTTCTTCAACAACAGACCCTGATTGCGCTGGCAAGTGATACTGAACACAGTGTGCAAGGGTGTGGAAGGGTTTGAAGGGAGCAACATTTTCATGACCAGGATGTTTCCCATATTTCGTGGGTTCATCTGACTGAATCCTTCTCTTCAGGTCCAACTTGGCAAATCGCAGACGCCCGAAATCATCCAGATGTCACGGACACCTCACTGTCGTAGTTTCTGAGGTTCCACATCGCCGGCATGGTCTTGGCAGGCAAACAAAGAATGGATATGAATGGATCATGGGACCTACAGTAGTCATATGAAGTCATGGTCATGAGTACTCATTTGATCATTTGATCATTTGATCATTTGGTCATGGCCCATGGCCTGATCTTCCAAGAACCCCCGATGTTCAAACGCCAAGGCCGGTGCTATGACGTCCTGGACGGTCCGCCAAGGATCTTCCTGAGACATCTGAGACTTCCAGACTAAGACTGAAAACTGTTGGTAAACTCTTCAGCCTGTTGGAAAAGCTTGCTTTGTCCAGGGATGCATGGGGTGACTGCTCAACGCCATAGATTTTTGTAGTGTTTGCAGCACTCTGTGTCAAAATGGGAGGGTGATACCGCAGACGCTTGTGATGTTGGATTTAATGCCAAGAGCTGCCTCGTTTCTCACGAACCGCTTCCAGTCTGCGACAGCCCATTTTTCCCTGCAGCCATGACATGGAATAACAACCAGTGCACCTGCTGATGCACATGACAGTGACTCATTATGTTCACTTCATTTCCCATCCCTCAAGTGTTCGAGCTGCTTGCGCTGCATCACGCCTTTCAGATTCTTTCTATCTAATTCCTTCTGTGAAACCATCCAATCTCAAGGGTTTCACATGTCTGCACTTTGGCATCTGCCTCTCATGCGAGTGTGCCCAAGTCAACTCCACTCGACGCACCATCCAAAATTAGTGGGAAGCTGTACAGGTGCTAAAATCATGGATTGATTTCAGCCCAGCATGTTCCACCCAGCATGATGAGAGAAGTTCTGCTTTTCGTGTCTCTGGACTTTAAAACCCCTGTCACCTGTGTTGTCCGCTCATCAAGCCTTTATTTTATGTACAGGGTGGAGTTTTGGAACTGTCAGACTCGTAGAACATCGTGCAAGCCATTGAGACCTGAAGAGTCAGACCAGAGAGTTTATATAATTCCAGTTGGATTTGAAGCAGAAACTGTTGACAGGTGAGTGTGGTGAACTCCCATGATTCAGTTCATTGAGCCGAAAATAGTTTGGGGGAACGTGAAGCTGACCCCTCTCGCCTCAGACTACAATTGACGAGTCAAGTCGTGCCACCGTGGCCGCCAAATTCACCCCACAGCGACCAGTGCCACGTTCCAAGCGGAAGAAGCCCTGCTCACCCCACGACGTGCCCCAGGAGTTTTTCAGCCTCCGTCACATGTCAGGCTTTAAAAAAAATGAAAATTTAAAATGAAGTGAAGTTGGCTTTCGGATAAACGACGCGTGCTACAAAAACGATGACAAGTTTCCAGCCATGTCCCGCCTCCAATAGGGTTTGGACTTGCCCAGGATGCTGTGATCCTCTAAACGCAACCAATGCGACCAATGTGGGCAGAGTTTCAACAAAAACTCCGAAGTCCCACCATCTCCCTGAGTCAAACTGGAGATCACCCCTTCAAAAATGTAGCAACCCATTATCTTTACGATTTTGATGTTTTGTTCTTCAAATGTCTCGATTTCTATGGTGCTCAGCATTGCTCCCAGTCTCCTTGCCAAAACCCACCGCCAGAACAGCATGATCCAAGCCAAGGATGCCCTCAGAGGGGTCAGGCTTGCAGCCAAGCAAGCCACCTGCCATGGTCAAAAGATGGGACGAATGGTCATTCCACCATCATGAATGGCTCCAACCATAATGGATACATGTGAATCCCTATAATTCTTATAAATATACTGTAAATGTCTTTCAATGAATGTCTATCAATTGATGACCATCCCCCATGGGTAGACACTCCGCATCTTCCAGGACTACTGAGCACGCCTGTCCACACACCAGCGTGATAGAATTGCAGACCATCAGCGAGGATGAGAACAGATAGAGGCCCGTATTGCATCAACTGAGCTGCCATTTCCATTTCGTTGCCTCGCAGGAGTAAGGTTCTGAAATTCAAGAGCTGCACAACAAGAAATCATTCATCGTTTATTTTCATATCATGATGTTCGTCATCTATTTCCTAGATGTTCCTATTCCTGATCTACAATACAGCTTAGAGTTTAGAGTGGTCACGAAAGTTTACATAGCCAAGCAGCTGCTCAAAGACCGCCAGCCAGTAACAGCAGTTGCAAAGCCACTGGTAGCATGGCAAAGGCCTTGAGGTCCTTGACCTGCCAGTGTAAGCTCTGTGCAAATGGCGGTGTCATGGAGGACCCAAAAATCATCCCAAAATCCGAAAATTGCGATGTTTACGGGGCAAACCGAATACTTTGGGGCACGGGGAAAACCACACATCAGTGATTGGTAGATTCAAACTGAGGATCAGCAATGATCAGATGTGATGAGTAGAGGAAGGTGAAGGACATACTGTGCAGAAGGTAGGAAGAACTGCCCCAGATCAGCGATGCAGGATGCTGGCCGGGTTGGTGTGCCTTTGGTTGAGTTGGGGCGGCAGTAGAGATCATCATGATTGCCACAGAAGGCCTTGTTGTAGCCTTCAAGCCACCGTTGAAGCGTGGGTTCAAATTTCATGAGACTGAAACCCACTATACCCATCTATACCCCACAGCTATTCAGAATAAAGTCAACAAAAAATGCGCAGCCCTGTAAGAGCCTGGCCTTTGGGCATGCATGGGAACATGCCTTCTTTGTAGTAGGGCCAATCAGTTTCACTAAACATCCCACCGGCTTTTTGCAGGAATTGATAAGCCAAGTAGGGCCATCCTCCAAACATACCACAATCAGCACCTGGCGACTTTGGGGAGGATATGCTACAGGTAGTACCAACACCAAATTCACTCTGGGCACACACGAGCAAATTTGATGGTTGCAACATTCGCACAAAACTGACGGAACACATACGGGCTGAACGTGTTAGTGTTGGTGTCTCTGCTTCATCAAACAAACAACGAATCTTGAGTGTGGTTCAGCAAGATTGGGAAAATAAGGGACGGAAGAATCGACTAAAAATGATTGAAATTCATGTTTCAGCAGCCTCTAATTTTCACTTAATCCAGCTTCAAAGCTGGGGCCGTGACAGCCCTTTCCACCAGCACAGCTGCTGTCTGAGCTTGCCTAGGCCAAAACTGGGTGGATGCCAATTCCTGATGTCTTGTTTTGTGTTTTTTTCACGTCTTTTCTGCAGTGGAAATTGAAAAGCCGTGCCATCATTGCAATCCTCTTGAGCCAAGCATCATCACACTCAACAAGCTGCTCTGGCGACAGAGGAATCAACTTTCCCGTGGCCTTTGCCAGCTGTCCTGCAGGTGCTGAGCGCACAAAAATTTCAGCCAACTGATTTAAATATGCTGAAACATTCACCTGCCTTCCACCGCTTCTGCTGTGGAGACAGCCCAGCATGAGCCGAGAGCCTTCTGATTTCTCACTGGTCCCACAAGACCTGACACAAGACAAATGCCATGCGGTCAGTATCCAACATAATAATGTTTTCACTTTGTGGAAGCTTCTGTGAACAGGTGCGATGACTGCGTGGGAGGGATGATGAGAAAGAAACACAGCTATATGTATACAGTAACTACTAAATTACTCCTCTCCAAAGAGAGGGATCTCACACCAGCATCAAAGAGCAACAGGAGCGCCTTTCTGGTCCCAGTCAAAGGAGTCCGGTAGATTTTGTGCTTGCAGGCTTTCCCGATGCTCCTGAGGGTCAAAGTTTGATGATGTTTGTTTGGGCCAAAGCTCGATCATGCATCATCATGGCAAAGGCAGCTGGTACAAGAGTACGAATGCAGGCTACAAAATACCTTCGCAAACGCGTTTTCCACCTGCGCTGGCACCTCTAAGCTTCTTTCACCCAGGAAAAATGTGTGTTCCTGCATGCAAAGACTTTGGGTCAATGGCTCTCCGGCCAAGGACTCAAATCAAAGCATGCGCACCATGCATGCAACCAGTTGACATTTGTTCTGGTCCAAGTTCTTCATCAGCACTTCCTACAAGGATGCAAGATTCATCAAGATTCAGGCGCAGCCAACCCAGCACCAAATTCATGCTGGCAAAGCTATCAGCAGTTGATTTCAAACGCCCTGCAATGTGTGACAGAGGTCCACAGGTGCCCCTTTTAAGCCCATCCAAGAACCATAAGCGCTTAGCGGTCCTCGTCTACACAACCAGGCATCATCAGCTGCAGTGGCAAGTTCCATCCACGCAGCATGCAGGCAGATTCAAGGAGAGAAAGGAGTTCTGCACATTGTTGGTCCCAAACTGCGCCTGGAAAAAAGCATTTGACAAATTAAGTTCGGGTTGGGGCTTTGAAGACAGCAAAAGGATGCATGAGGATGCAAAAGTTACACTTGGACAATGATGGCAATTCAAGTACCCCGCCTTCACCTTGATGCCGTCGAAGTTCTAAGAAGGGATCCAAGATAAGGGCTGCTATTCCCTCCACGCATTCTGCAACAGGTAGGAACTCTAGCAAAGACTTCTTGCTCTGACGGCTCAACTCAGAAACAACCTGAATTATTGCAGCCTCCTTGTGATACAATCCAAGTTGGTGCAAACTGCACAGCTCGGGCGAATGCTTCGAAGCAAGGAGCTCCAACAATGCGGAGGTGAAGGCTTCACTCAAGCCCAAAACGTGATCACGCAAAGTCAAGTGACGCTGAGCAAGGCTCTGCTGAGGCCTACTCTTTCTCAACGAGCTTTTTGACAAAAGCAAGATCTGCACAATAACCTTGATCAAACAAATCGTCCAGTAGCCCTTCGCCTTGCCTCGTTTCGTGGTCAACAGCGTCGAAAACCTCAGGAGTGACTTGGGCCTTCCTTTCCTTGGCAATCCACTGGTGACCAATTGCCTTTTTCACGTAAAGGAAGAATCGTGGACTGAACGACTTCTCAATTTCATCGAAGCCTTTTGCAATGCTTTCCAAGGCTCCTGCAGTCTTGCCTGGGGTCTGCATGGCTTTGGCCAACTGGCACAATCTGGCATGCAGCTCATATCCTGTCAATGACCAAGTTGAACACCTCTGGCCTGTGACGGGGTTGCTGCAGAGACAAACTGGCGCTCAAAGATGAAATTGATCCTTCAGTGTACTCAGCCAAATCGCACGCATCCTTGTATCACGGCTTCTTCCACCACCGGTCACAAGTTCGACCCAAGCAGAGTCCGAATTTCATTGCCACATAGAGTGTCAAAAGCCGGGCGTTGGTCTCCTTGCTTGACCACAGATTTCAAACCAGCCACTGTTTCCATGCAGTGCTCAGAGTCACTTGCACTAGAAGTCAGGGAACTATCTGCATGTCTTTCTTTGAAAGCAGGAGAAGATAGGCTGTAGATGTTGTCCGGCGACGCTAGCACAATCCGTGAGGCCTCGTGGCTCTCCTGCAAAATCTGAGGCCGTAGCTTGCACTCAGAGGGCTTGATGGAGCGAACCTCCTCCAGTGCTCAATGCCATCTTCTGAAACCCAGGTTCAGATAGACGATGCAGTCTTCGATCTTCTCAACAATACCCACCATGTCGGCGTGAGTTCGACCGCCCCATCCAGATCGCGGCTCTTTCACGTCCTTGCCAAGCTCAACTAAGGCCCCTGGCCTTACAAGATCAGCCTGCTGGTCCTTCTGTATTTCTCCTTGCTTGGCATGCCAGGAATAGGCACGTTGGCTGGATTCTTGGAGCGAGTCAATGCGGAAAACACTGTTGTCAGAGTCAACATGACCTCACTCGATCTCCCTCCTTGATGCCTCCATGCTCTGGTCGTTTCCCGTTTCGTTCTTTGTTCAGCGTGCCTAATTTTTGACCGCTTCTCCCTGCGTCGATACTCTTTTCTGCCGTCACTGTCAGACGCCTCATCCCAGTCTGGTCCTCTGCAATTTTGGGGTTGGCACATTGGTGTCACATGGACTGAGAGGTGAAGTCAGAGTGGGAGTGCCTACAACTTTCAGGTCACGTATCATTCTGGATTGACAAAGATGGTTGCTCCATGCTTTCCATCACGCTCAGACCAGAGTTGTGGGCGACCGCGATAGTAAGCAGCACCGACCACACAAAACAATCTGCCATGGAAATCCACTTGAGCTCCATGCTGAAGTCCGGCCACACCTGCAAGTTTGCAACAAATCTAAGGCCGGATATCAAACTCACCAGTCCGCGGAATGGATATCGAAAGGTGCATTTCAAAGGTCCCATGTGGTCCGAATTCTTTTGGCTTCTCACCTCGTCTTGCTAGAGCACTGCCGTTGCTGATTCGAAGCCTTTGTGCTCCACTAAAGCCTTCTTTGTAAGCCCACAAGCAGACAAAGTTGAATTTGCAAGATTCACGACCTGCTGCTGGCCTACCCACACCGATGATTGCATGTTCTTCTCTGTGCTGGTCACGCTCGGAAAATTGAAGCCAAATGCCCGGCAAGCTTCATCAGAAATGTCAAACTTCCGAACCACGGGATACTCTTGACCAGCCACGAACGGGCCACGAACGGGAATGTGAAGGTTCGAAACTCTGATCCCAAATAGTTTTTGAGCTCCTGCGGACCAGTTTAGGAGAGCACCTTCATGTCATTTGGCAAAGGGTCCAGGATACCTGCACCTGAGTCCCCATCCTGCCACAGCAGCAACGCGCCCTTTCCGTGCTTTTCCCATACACCGATGACAGTGAGCCACATTGCACCGTGATGCCCATCGTGCAAAACCCTGTCACCGTGCATGTAGCCGAAGTGTTTGCACACATGCTGTCTCACATCGCAAACCACCACCTGAGGCACAGCCAAACAACTAGCAAAGATGCGAAAGGAATCGGAAAAAACGTGTGAGATATCATAAGTGGATGTACGTGGACAAATTTAGGGCTGTCACTTGTCACATCCACATTGGTCATGGCTGATGATAATTGAACATGCTTCAAATATCTTTAAATTCTCAAGTCTTGCTATGGGATGCATGAAATGTTCACTGGCTCTCTCAAAGAAAGCTCTGATGGCTGCACTCTGCCACTCCTGCGGAGCTTGACTGGATATTCGGGCTGCAAGATGTGGACGCGGACCTGACAGCTTGCAGTCCTAGCTTCACGCGAACCAGATCCTGTCAGCAGCCGCCGGAGTTCTGCGATTTGCTTGCGACCAAGACCATCCAGCTTTCCCTTTTCGAAGAAGCTTGAGGAAGACCTTGTCTATCTGTTCCGATGATTCCTTCTGAGATGATGATGTTGTAGTTGACTTTTGCTGCGCTGGGCGGACGGTCAAGTGCCCAACCTTCTCAAACTGGGAGAAGTCGCCCTCATGGAAAGCAGCTCCTGCATCATCATCAGCTTGAATGGATACCCTGGGATTTTCCTCTTCGTTCAGTTTCACTCATCACTGTGAGGTAGCGCCCATCATGGCGTTTCAAACGGTCGCCATGGCGAAACTGGGTGTGCTGTTCCAAGGCAACGTCCCGGATGTCAAACAGGGACACCTCGCCCCGCCTAATGCCATAGTAATATGGAAAGTTAATGCAACATATGGCAAGGTCCAACAAACACTGTAATGTTTCATGAGGTCCAGAATCACCTCCCCAGTTGGCCTTCTCGACATTCCTCAGCTCACACTTTCAGCAGTGCGGAGACATGGCCACAAAGTCTGAAATATGGAAACAGTCCGCCGTACTTTCGGCATAAACACACATTGACATGAAAACGGCCAAAGGTCACCCAAATTCATGGTGTCAAAACAGGCCTTAAGCTACCAACAAGCTTCTGATCATGGCACTCGTTGTCTGAGGACCATTCCTCACCTTGTACTACTGCATTCACTTGTGTGGAAGAAGGGCTGATCTCATGGGTGAAATCACCATCGCAAGAATTGCAACCATCATCCTCTGCCTTCGGTGAAGACCATTCAACACATGTTGCGCTAGATCCGTAGCTTCCTCTTGGAACTAGCCACTAGCCGAAAAAGACAGAGGTCCCGTGAAACCGAGGATTTGACCTACAACCTGCTGCGCTGGATGTTGGCTGAGTTCGTCAATCAACTTGCTCACAAGTGCTGGATCTCCAACTGTACAAGCTATCTTGTGGCATGCCTTCAGATTGAGAAGGTCCAGTACTTTCGCATTCAGATCAGCTTCTGTGGCCATGCAAGCGGCACACAAATCAAAAAATCATTCGACACAGCCATGGCCAATGTCCATCTTGCAGAAACACCCATCACACATCCCATTGAAGATGGCGCTGCTGCAATTTATGCCCTCCCTGGCGAGCCTTCTGTTTTAAATTTGTCTGCCTGCAAGCTTCTGAATGTGGGAACCGAATACATGTCTGACAAGTCGCAACCCCGGGAAATGATGCCTACTGACTGTGTGCCAATTCATCACTGCCTTCATGTTGCCCTGGAGCTCCACGAGGGCAGTTTGGTTGGCCATGCCAGCTGCCTTCAATGCCCCAGGGTCCTGAACAAAAAGCTCCATCATGAATGCGAAGTCTACCCGGCTTGTCTCAGCTTGTCAAAAATGGATTACTTGTAGCAAAAACAAACAAATCTGGCCTCGAAGCTTCTCGCGACAGCTGGGGATCTGCTAGAGCTGCGTTCGTGCAAACGTGAAACTCCATACTATCTGGGCGCGCACGAGAAAGTACCACACGAACCTCAAGTGTATCGTCGAAACGAATCGATTCTTCCAAGGCATACTCCTGTTTCACCGCATGCTTGATGTCTTCAACTGGCGTGCCAGTAAAGACCTTCAAGGATCTGCGGCTGCCACCGACCGTGAAGTGGAATGTTCTGCTGCAGGCTTTCATATCTTGGCCCACTACCGGCACAGGGCTCCGTGTCACAAAAAATGTTGTACTCCACTACGTCCAGACATGTCAATGCTCGCATCTGAAACTTGAAGTTTCCTCAAAGAGCTATGTTTGACTGCTTTCTACCTACAGACTGGTTTGGTTTCCTTCCAGTTTGTCCACCGCCATGCTTGAAGGCAGCCCTGAAGTGTAACGAATATGCTGCATGCCTTTCTTCTTGTATGCTAATGTAATGCTCAAGAACAGTTGTGGGAGCATGTCCTGTGGAGCAGAGTTGCCTGTAGATGTTCAGGTAGTTGGTGCACGGCTTACATTTCGCCGTGAGTCAAAATGACGATTTGAGGATGTCCATGTCGTGCTGAAATCATCGCAATTCCATGGCTATCTCTGTGTCGGCTTCGTTGAATGTCCGCAAAAACTCTGGTTTTTCTTTTCTGCAAAATGCGAGTAAACTACTGCGGTCTTCACCAAATTTTGGTCAGCTGCCGCAATAAAGTCTTTGAGCGAGCAGGGACTGCAGACAAATAAGATATGATTCTTCATGAAAAGGTTGGATCAGGAGCGAAGTGGCCACATCAGAGTTATGCATATACATGTAGAGGTTTGCTCATATGTATGTATATATATATACATGAATATCGGGACGTGTTTATAATAGTTTCACAGAGACACATCTAACATATCAACATCATAAATATATATATGTAATATTTATATATTTATATATTTATATAATATATATGTAGATGGTTGAGTTGTCACGTCCGATCCTCGCAGCACGTTGAAACCACAGGTCATTGCTCAGTCAGCAAGTAAGTCAGAAACCAACTCACGTCTGGACATCATTTTTTGTCGCAACGCGAAAAAGCGGAAGTCAGAAGGTCAAGCACGTGTTTGTGGACCGTGCTGCAATTGAAATTTCAAAGATTTGTTCATTTCCTTTTGCTGCCTGATCAAACTTGGAGGTGGCTCACAATGTTTCCAGGTTGGTCCCTAGATAATATTCATGTCGAATTTGAAATACATACAAGAATCGATATATCAAAACCCACATGTTAAGGTATGTGAAGTGAAATAGAACTTCCAAGTTACTTTGACATGTGTTGTCTGCGTAGTAATTATCAAGGACGTGGTCGTCAGGACGTTAATACACCCCCCCCACCCCCCCACACCCCCCCCCCCCCCACCCCCCCCCACCCTCACCCCCCACTGCCACCTTTTCTCTCCGGAGGTATATCACCCCGGGGCCCCCACACGTGTCCCACCTGGGGCCCTCCCTGAGGGAAACTCCCCACCCC
>Ga0126342_10007104_pt1 | contig 19943 bp, 15 predicted proteins | sample Cyp1metagenome_FD_92528 | JGI IMG/M metagenome (GOLD analysis project Ga0126342, IMG submission 92528) | Coral microbial communities from Lord Howe Island, Old Settlement Bay, Australia - Cyphastrea 1 metagenome | ecosystem: Host-associated > Invertebrates > Cnidaria > Coral ... | reverse complement strand
TGAGGTCCGGCAGGGAACACTGGGCGGGGATGGTCGTGGTTGAGGTCCGGCAGGGAACACTGGGCGTCGAGAGTCGTGGTTGAGGTCCGGCAGGGCACACTGGGCGTGGATGGTCGTGGTTGAAGTCCGGCAGGGAGCAGGAGGAGAGGAGACGAGGAGAGGAGAGGAGAAGAGAGGAGAGGAGGAGGAGGAGGACGAGGAGGAGGAGGAGGACGAGGAGGAAGCAACTGACATAAAATCTAACAACCCTCACCTGGCAGGTGGGGAATAAAATTTAAAAAATCACCAAACATCCTTTTAAAATGAAAAAACAACATAACACCAGGACCAGATCCATAGCTAGACCCGTACCCGCTGGGCCAGTGCTGTCAAGTGACAACCACCAGGGAGATCAAGGACCTGGACCAAATGTTCAGTCAGCTCTGTGCTCTATATAAACATACTATACTCATGCAAATGTCTGTACGTAAATGAAATACATACACATACATAGATAAAGAATACATATATAGATGATATATATATAGAAAGAGAGAGGTATAGATGGGTAAATACACAGATGTAAAGGAAGGAAGAAAAAGAAAAAACAAAGAAAGATAGATAGATGGATGGATAGATAGATTAGATAGATTAGATAGATTAGATAGTTTAGATAGATTAGATAGATTAGATAGATTAGATAGATTTAGATACAAAGATTTTTTTAAAAAAATATAGGTAAATAGAAAGATCTAGATAGAGAGAAATATCAAGATAGAGAGATAGAGAGATTTAGAGGTCGATATAGAGATCGATATAGGGATCGATATATTTACTGTAGGTGTATATGTGTATATGATATAAATATTGATATAGATATTTGATACAGATATACGATGCCCCCGATTGAATCAATGGGTGACGGCTGACCACAACTAGGATGGACATCCAAGATTCCAACAGGGTGGACTCGAACCAGGCTTTGGAATCACTTACCCTCTGGTAAACGTTACAAAAAACGATGGAAAAAAACACCGTTTTTAGTGGATAAATCAACTATTTCTATCGCCAGAGGGTACCATCCCTGACATCGCAAGTTCGGAACATCTGACTGCTCTGACCATGTTGCTTGAGAGGTAGGCTTGATCAACTGCAAGAATTGAAGCAATAAGCTAATGACTACTAGGCCATAGGGGGCTCTCAGATCAAATCTGGTTGGTGGTTGAGCCACCCCTCTGAAAAATATGAAAGTCAGTTGGGATTATGACATTCCCAGTATATGGAAAGTCATAAAATTCATGTTCCAAACCACCAACCAGATAAATAAGCCCAGGCGGTATCCCCAACAGCAAAAACGGGAAAGAGTGATAGCAGAAAAACAACAAAAACAACCCATCGAGTTGCACTTGCGTGTCCGCCGCCAGTGGGACTTCAACATTAGTCCAGTCTGCTACAGAAATATACTGCATTATCCCACATTATCCCCATAAAATATCACAAAAAAGATATTTGACCATGGTTTCCCCATATAAGTTATATCCCACATATCCCACATATCCCACATATCCCACATATCCCACATTATCCCCATATATTTAGATTTTTTTCCCATGGTTTCCCCATTCATTTAACCTGGACTATAGCATAGCCCTTGGACTCCAAGGTTGACCTGTGTTTTACACCGAGGAACACTAGGTCGATGAGCATCAAAGGGTGCAGCATCGCTCGCAGGCGCACCTGGCCCGTCTGGAGATGTCTAACCCAGCTGCTTTCATGCAGACTTATGCAGACTTGCGTTCACCTCTACCAGCCAAAATCCTATAATTTAGCAAAGACATGTCATGTGAAAACAAAGCCAAGAGCGAAAAGAAAAAACAAAAGCGAATCAAAAACAACAGCGAAATAATGCAACAAAATGCGGTTAAAAAAAAACAAGGTCAGTTCCAATGCACAAAGGAACTCGACACATGAGAAATAGCATATCACACTGTGAACCGACAACAAAAGTCACCTGTCTACTCTACGCGGTTCTACCTGCCCCGCTCGACCCTACTCTACTCGAAACGACCCTACTCTACTCGATTCTTCTCTATGAACTCCACTCTGCTATCTTCATTCCTATGGACAAAAAGGGACACGGCGGTATCATTAAACTTCATGGCAGCCCTCAGATAGCCAGCCAGGATTTGACACTTCAGCAGCTATGTCCGGATTCCTAGAGATCAACGACCGACATGATGACATGTGCTGCCATGGCCAAGCCAAGGTCCCTTTGAGTCATCGATGTTCCTGTTTCAATCACTGGTGTCTTGCACGAATGCTTCGTTTTTACAACTTCAACTTGCAGCTTTTGCAGCTTTTGAAGGATGTCTCGCACGAAATGAGTTTTTGAGAGATAGCAAATGCGCAAAATCGTGTATTTTGCAGACATTTTCGCGTTGTTTTGTTTTTTTTGGTGCGTTATTTTTGTTTCGCACTTTTTGAACACTTGTTTCCCACAAAGTTGCGGAAAATTTGAAAAAAAAAACGAGGAAAATGCGGGAATAACGAAAAGATGCGAAACAAAAACTTGCATGTTTTGTGAAATGTTGTCTTTCACTTTGTTCATTTGTTGGGTTCTTCCCGCTGTTGTTTTCCGCATTTTTGTCGCACGTTTCGCCGCATGTGTTCTTGCTGTTTGATTTGTTTTTCCTTTTTCGTTTTGCTTCATGTTCACATGTCTTTTGAAAAAAAACACATTTTGCTAAATTATTGGATTCTGGCTGAGTGGTGAACATAAATTTAGATGTTAAAACAAAATCATTAAACTTGTTTAGTGATTTGACGGGGATACAGTGGGATTTAATTAGCTCTGGTATGCTCTGGTATTGTCGTATATACGATAACTAACTAAGAATTCTCGATTTTGTACACCACCAAATGGTCATTGTTAATCATGTCTAATATGAAAATTCCGGGTTTACCAGGATTAAACAGTAGAGGTTGACCTATTCTCCAACAGCATTGTATGGGTCAGTTCATGTGCTGGTGTGTGAGGTCTCAAGCATTCAAAACAATGATCATCAGTTGGGATTGTCATCTGATTTACCCTCTGGTAATGACTGTTACAGGTCGCGAACTGGAAGCTATGGCCCAGTCGAAATAGTTGATTTACCCATTGAAAAATGGTGGATCTTTCCAGTTCGTTATGTAAACGTTTACCAGAGGGTATATCGCATTAATATCCCATTAATATCCCATTGAATCACTATAAAAATCCATTAAATCAGCTATAAATCCCATTAAATCAGCTGTAAAATTACTAGAGTCTACTAGAGGGTATCTAGACGACCCCCTTTTCAAAAACGCATCAAAAATAATGGAATCATCCCGTGCTCACAGTTCACCCACAAGCCTAGCCGTATGTGCTGACAAAAGAATCGCTCACCCGGGGCGAAACAAATCATGGCTCATATCCCCATTGAAATGGCTTACGAAGCAAATCCTTTTGTCATGACTAAATTTCTATTGTTCCCACTCAAAAATCGCCGTTTGTTCATTGTTGTAAATCATAAACTAGGCTTTATCGAGATATTGACCCGTTGTGGCGGGTTTTCTGGGTGAGTGAAATTCAAATCTTACTTGAAATCGCTCGTTTGTGTTTGTCTGAAAATAGGATACCCCATTCCATCCACTGCTTCATTCTTGAACATTCCCTTCTTAATGGCCGTGTTGAAGACATATCACATATCCATTATATCCACAATTACTGGTGATATCCCATGATATTGTTGTAAAATCCCACGATTCGTGCCACAAAAAAATCCCATAAGAAATCCCCATTTTATAGTCCCATAAGATCCCCATTAAACCCATTAAATCCCATAGAAATCATAGAAATCCCATAGAAATCCCATAGAAATCCCATAAAAACCATAGAAATCCCATAGAAATCCCATAAAAGTAACCATTGTTCCTGGGATTTTCCCCCCGGTACCAGTTACAACGCCTTCCGTCCTGGCCTTACAACGCCGGAGGTGAGAAGTCGGGACTTCTGCTTGGCCCTTGAACGGTCACTCCGAGTTCACTTTCTTGTTTTCAGTGTTTAAATCTATATATAATATGCATATAGATATATAGATATGTATATATATATATATATTTGCAGACAGATTTATGAATGTTTGAAAATATTTGAAAATATTTTATATATACTCACTGAATATTCTTAGTTCAATACCGAGTTACTGTTTTTTCATGCCTACTGTATACTGTAGATGATTCACTTATCCAAAAATCGCTGATATACACTCTTTCATATATTCACTACTCTGAAAATCTCCATTTTTTCCACTATAATTAAAAACTTGGAGCAACCCTGGTTAACCCCATCTATAAGGCTGGTTTGTAATTTGTAACCCATCCAACTATAGATATCTCTGGGACAGAAACTAATTCACTAATTTGAAAAGTTCAGCTGTTTTGGGAGGTCGTTACCCCAATCCGAACCATGCCAGTGATGTCACACTGAGGTGGTTATGATTGATCCGGATGCAATCATGTACTGATTGAAATCCCCAGAAACATGATGGGTGCCCCATGGGTGCCCTATAAAATCCCATGGTCTGTCATGATGACTTTCCGAAACACAATGGCCATTTGCCTGGAGGGTTGACTACCCCATTTGCAGATACAGCCTGAATTCCACAATTGATATACCCTTATAAAATCCCATATTATATCCCTGTTAGATCACCGATCACCATCATATCCCATCATTCTGATACATATCCCATTCCAACTTTCAACTATGGGCAGGGAAGCCCAGCCGCCCCAGCCTTCCTTCCAGGTGGTGCCCTGCCCTGCCTCCACACAACTCCAAAAGCGCAAGACGTACTCCACGGACCAAATGCACGTCAAGACCTGGCCCCGGTGAACCACCGCGGATGCCGGGACCCTAGACACACGGTGGGCTGGGACACTAATGGCCCAAGATGGCCCATTGGAAACCAATGGCATGAGGTTAAAAATACTATGACATTTTTTCAGAAACCATGGTGATTATTGGTACATGATTGTATTATGTTGTATACCTTGGGATTGTTTTTTCGGGAAATCTACCAGAAACATCTTCTTTTCTACATCAAGTATAGTAAGATCTAACATTGGGGGTTCTGAGTTTCTTGTAAATGTCCCCCCAGTGACATTTAGGATCACATCTCCAAATGATTTCCTGAGGGTATATTTGTGAAACCATGTTACGTTACCTCTTGGCTTTCAGTTTATGTCCAAAGAAACCCAAAAATTCGCATCATTCCAGTGACGCAACGACTCTTTGGCCGCATTCCTGGCCTATTGATGATGGTTTATGGCAATAAATCTCCAGATCATGGAGGTTACAAACAATATACTTATGATTTGTATAGAGTATAAAAAGACAAAAGAAGAAAGGCAAAATTGAAGGGTCTTCGGTCTTAGCCACATGTTTTCCATCAACAAAAAAGGAAACATAAGTTTTTATATGAGTGAAGCTCGTTAGCAAATTCTCCACTTCTGGGGTTGAAATCTCATATACTGCTTTGTCACAACCAGTTTGGCGTCAACCAGGTAACCTCGATCCAGATAGTTTGCCTGAAACTTGCGGCCTTGATCTAAGTTTGCTACGGCTGGTGGGGCCCCAAAGAAATATTAGCTTGTAAACCAGTTAAATAACCAACCAATAAGTCTCATAACCCAATTAGGAGATATAACCCATTTATGAACCAGTTGTATGGTAAGTGACCTCCAGACAAATCATCAGAATTTTACAATCGATGTTTTTCTCATATAATCCTCATGTTTCAAGCAAAATCCACCTAAATCCCATGGCACTGAGGACCCCCAACCAGCTCGCTGTACCAGTACGCGGGGGTCGTCACTGTCACCTGCCCAAAAATGGCGTCCGCAGTTTTCAAAAGCCACTAGAAATACATTATCCCCGCAAGAGACCCCAAACAGTGTGGGGGAGTGGGAGGATAATGTATGAAAATGTGGATGATGATGGTGATGATGATGACGGTGGTGATGATGATGATGATGATGGTGATGATGATGATGATGATGGTGATGAAAATGTTGCGGACGATGATGTTGAGGATGATAATGTTGCGGAAGATGAGGTGGAGGGGTATGTTGCGAGGATGATGTTGCGGAAGATGAGGTGGAGGAGGATGATGTTGCGGAAGAGGAGGTGGAGGATGATGATGTTGAGGATGATGATGTCAAGGGGGAGGAAGAGGATGATGTGGAGAATGATGATATTGAGGAGGAAGAGGATGATACTGAGGATGCCGATGCGGAGGAGGACCACCGATCCCAAGACCGCGCTGCGTGTTTTGCGCGAGCCTGCGCAGTCGAAATGCACTTGGACATTTCACAAGAGCTACTTTGTGAGCCGAAGATTCACCTCAGGGTCAAAAAGTTCAGCTACAGACTCATACAGACACCGGCTCGGCTGCCACAACTTTACCTGCGTTCGAACCTGGCTCCTCGACGCCAAAGCGGAAAAAAGACGATTTTCAAGCACCTTTTAAAAGAACTTTTAAAAAGAACATCATCCACCTTCAGGCCGCTACTCCAATACGATTTACGATTCTCAGCTGCAAAACAACAATCAAAACACACTAGCACAGCATCAACAAAGAAGAGAAAAAGTCACCTGGAACCCGCAGTTACACTGCGCGCGCGCAAATCGAACAGGAATCGACGGCAAAGTGGCGACGCCCGCACCTGTCGCACAAGCGGGCCAACTTTTCTCCACACGGAACCTCTGTTTACGCAAAAAAACACAATGTTTCGTGCAAATCCTAACATTCAAATCACATCCATGATGTATAGCAGTTCCAATGCGATCTGCCAACAATGCCTTGCAACACACAATCAGAATCGCAACTTCTCTGCTCTACTCTTCTCTACTCTAATCTTCTCTTCTCGACTCTACTCTAGTTTACCTCTACCCCTATTCTACTTCTATTTCTACTCTACCTCTGCCTCTACCTCTACCCCTACTCTACTTCTACTCAGACTCTACTCTGCTCTACTCTACTCTGCTCTACTCTACTCTGCTCTACTCTACTCTGATCTTCTCTTCCCTACTCTTCTCTACTCTACTCTTCCCTGCTCTATGCTGCTCTACTCTACTCTTCTCTACTCTACGTTTCTATACGCTACTCTGCCCTTCTCTATACCCTGCTCTATTCTACTCTTCTCTACTCTGTTCTTCTATCCTCTGCTCTGCTCTGCTCTGCTCTGCTCTACTCTACTCTACCTCTACTCTACTCTACTCTACTCTACTCTACTCTACCTCTACCCTACCGCTACTTTACCTCTACTCTACCTCTACTCCACCTCTACTCTACCTCTTCTCTACTTCACGCAGGGGCCAACTGGACACAATGATCTTTGGGCTAGTGAGAATGTGACTTATATAATGATCTCTTAACGCAGGTGCCAACTGGACACGATAATCTTTGGGCTAGCGAGAATGTGACTTAATGATCTCTTAACGCAGGTGCCAACTGAACACGATCATCTTTGGGCTAGTGAGAATGTGCTTCATGATCTTTTAACGCAGGTGCCAACTGGACACAATGATCTTTGGTTAGTGAGAATGTGCACTTTCCGTAACTCGGAGTTTCCTCAATGAAACTTCCTTTGATAACTGGCTTATGTCACGATATACAAGCAACTAGTTACAGGAGTTAAAATTCTATGGCCATTACTGTTAAGGGCTATAGCCATAACTGTACTACCCAATAAACCAGGTAGTAACACCCCTATTTTCATGACTAATAGAACTGCTCATCATGTCAAACAATGAGACGTCCTTCTGGACTTGTAGCTGTTATCCCCTTATATACTACCCATGAAAAGCCTGGTATACAACATGGGTGAGTCTGAAAAAGGGGGTATACGGTATACCACTCATCAACAATTAGCCACCTTAACAGGGAAAATGATGATCAGCCGCTGGATCTATACCAGGCATATTTAGCATTGCCAATAGACACTCTACAAAAAAAAAGTACTGGTTGTCTTTAGCAGGTTAGTAAATAGTCCTGTCAAACGCGCAAAGATTAACTTGCAAAGATTAACTTGCAAAAATACTGCGAAGGGAGGGGGGTTATTTTGGTTCTATACCTATCTCCCATTTATATACAATTATATACATAAGTTGGTTCTCCCATTGTAATTAACAAATCTATCCCTGGGTTTTTCTCCAAAATCCACGAATCTGGGTGATGCGAACCAAAACTCCGGCGAAAACGCGAAAACTTCGGCGCCTGCGTGGTGGAATCTAAGACCAGCAGAAAGACCACCGCACAGGCCATCAGGAACTGATACGCCGTGGCCGTGACCCTCAGCCATGGCCAGATGCCAGATTTATGGCCAGATTTCCATGGGATTTCCCATGGCCATGTCATGGGTTGGAAATGCCATGGTAGTTTTCATGGGTTAAATGATTTTAATGATGGTTTTCATGGGTTATATCTATGGTTAACGCTTACTGTATATGGTTTTAATGATTGATAAATGCGTTTTAATGGGTTAAATATCTATGGTTGATGATGATGAATCATGATTAATGATTGTTAATGATGGTTAATAATGATCAATATTATATACAAATGTATATAATTTGGGTGGTTCCATAGTCATGATGATGATTAACGGTTAATAAATGGTTGAACCATTACCATGATTAACCATGGTTAATAATGATGAATAATTGTAATTAATTATGATTAGTAATGGTGATTAATAATGATTAATGGGGGTACCCCACTAGCTGGATGGTTTATGGCTTGGAAAATACCATCTACAAATGGATGAGAACTGGGGTACCCCTATTGTTTTGATTTGTTTTGTGAAACTTAAAAAAATCTCTCAGAAAATTTGAGCTGTGAAAGAATCTCTGAGAATAAGACAACCTCGAAAAACAAACGCTGGAACTGCTGGAACTGGGGATGGGGCATGCTGGTGCCATGGCGCGGTGAAAAGTGTTTTTCATTTAGCCAAAACGTGTGATTTTGATAAGATCTTTTGGACTTGGAGTTGATTTATGATAGACAATGTTGGTTTATGGGATGGAATCGGGTTGTCCTCCGTCCCATCATTAGGGATTCCTTATGACGCCCACAGTAACCCCTAAAAAAATCGGGGGATCTCCATCCTTATTTATGGGGAAATAATCTATGTTTGAATAGTGGCACATTGCCTAAGGTTAGGGTCATTTGAGACCAAATGTAAATAAATCGTCCAGCGTCATCGAGCATTGCCGAATAGGTACGTGGGGTTGTTGACAAGAACGCTTGCAGTTAAGCAGCAAAATATTCGGATTGAAGTCGATGGATTTAATTATTAATAGTACTACATAACCAACATGAAACCCAAATGAACCCTCTGATGTCAAGCAATCCCAAGTGGAAAATCAACTTCCAGACCTGCTTGGAAGTTCCATCAGTTCCATGATGGAAAGGGATGGAAAGGGGAGGTCAGCTTTCACCCTGATGTTTTGCACGGCTGGAGGGTATCCAGCTTGGGAGCTAATTTGTTGATATTTCTTGGGCTGCATTCACACTGTTTCAGGCTGGTCCTTGCTCATATGAATAAATACATACATAGTGTTTATGTATATATATACACCATATCTGTTGTTTTTCTCCACGCATTGGCTCTGGGCCCTTTTTCAAAGCTCTACCCCAAGCCTGTCGAATGGCGGTTGAAAGTTCAACCGCCAGTTTTTGAAGTCATCTCGGGAATTCGATTTACCATTGATTAAAAAATCATGTGTTCTCCTTTGGAATTTGCCATAACAATATGATTGGGATACTAAATTTAGTAAATAAAATAGTGGTAAATACAGGCTCATTGTCAATAGTATTTAGTGAATCATAATCATATAAAATAGTGGTAAATACTATCTCGGGCCAAAAAAAACATCTGTTTCTTGGTGAAATCCCCATCTTTCAGATCAGGTCACCAGAGAATGCAGGAGCGCCGCTTGCTGTCACCCGGGTAGGTCTTGGTGGTGAGGAACCTTAGACCCGGTGGACGACCCCGGGATCTCCGAAAAAAATCCCAGCCATCTATGGGAAACCAACAAAACCATGGAAAATCATGGGATTTCATAGCTGATTTCATGGAGTTTTATAGTGATTCAATGGGATTTATAGCTGATTTAATGGAAGCCATAGCTGATTTCATGGAGTTTATGGTGATTCAATGGGATATTCATGGGATATACCCGGCCTGGTAAACGTTACAAAAAACGAACTGGAAAGATCCATCATGTTTAATGGGAACATCAACTATTTCTATATATGTCTATGGTAATGTTCAATAGCGAACTGTTAAATTCCCAGAGGGTAATTCACTGAAAGGGTCAATGGCTAATTGTTTTTTTTGGGGGGATGCCTCGGCTGTTCCATTGTGGTTGGCTAAGACAACTGGGGCCATTCAAGCTGGTCTTTCAGTTTATTTTGATGACTATCCATCTGACCTCGTAATTCGAATGTTGCAGTTTTCTCATTGTACCCTCTGGTCATTTAACATAGCTATAGAAAATCACCATTTTTTAGAACGGTAAAGCATCTTTTTTTAATAGGGCCATGGCTTCCAGTTCGCGGAGGTTGAATCCTACACCCATGATATTGTCGACCTAAAAACAGTAGATGTCCCATTAACATATTTACCATGTGGTTATTTAACATAGCGAACTGGAAAATCACCATTTTTAATAGGTAAACCATCTATAAATGGGCCATTTTCAATGGCTATGTTAAATAACCAGAGGGTAAAAACATGGGACCTCATTATTGGTTATATTCCCGGCATATCCTCATCACTATATCCCACTAGAAATCACAAATCGTGGGTGACATCCCATGAGCACACTCACAGATCTACTCCCTAAAGAAAATGCTTGGTTGTATCAATGTTGCTTGTATATCCATTGTTTGCTTTGGTTTCCCAGTACCCTCCGGGAAACGAACTTACAGTTTGCGAACTGGAAAATCACTATGCTATCAATGGGTAAATCCACGATTTCTATGGCCATTTTCAATAGCTATTTTGACATAACCAGGGGGTATATTCCAATGTTATCGCCATCAAATCACGATGAATCCATTCTATAATTCTCTGGGAAAAGATCTCATAGTTCCCCAGCTCCCAGTTTTTTTTGCGGCGCTTTGGTGAGGTCAAATGAAGTCGCTATATATATATATATGATCTACTGTAAAGAGATTTTGCTATCCATTTCAAAGCCCATCTATGGTTGATAATATCAGGATAATGGGATAATTCTCCATTATCAAATGGATATAGTTATCAATTATCAGGGGAGATATAATTATCCATTATCCATATCAGGTTAATTATATCTCCCCAACTATATCCATGATGTGATAGTATATCTCCCCATTGATATCTCCCAATGATATGATAGTATCCATATCAAGTTGATTACCCTCTGGTAAACTAACATAGCTATTGAAAATGGCCATTTATAGTGGATTTTCCCATTGAAAATGGTGATTTTCCATAGCTATGTTAAATTACCAGAGGATATCCATATCAAGTTGATTATATCTCCCCAATGATGTTTCCATCATATCCCCATGGAATGGTCCCAATTCTACACCACTGAAAGCCTATCTTTGTTATTCCCAATATATCCCTCTGATATCCCCATACAATCCCAAGTATCACATCCGAAAAAATAAAATAAAAGTATATCCTTTAATGGCCATTCAATATCCACTTAATATTGTTGACTCTCCCATTACAATCTCATTGGCACATCCTCAATATTCCCCATTAATATCTCGATTTCAGCGACAAAAAACATTCCATTAGTTGCGTCTAATCGTAGCATCTCATGATAATTTCATTAAAACATGGGAATGGTTGGTTGTATCCCAAGTTTGACTATCCCCATGGTATCCCTATAAAATCACTAAAATAATCTGGGTAAGTTACATGTTTTCATATGTTTTCACTAACCTGAAATAAGGCTTTCTTGTGGGGTCGATATTTCTTTATCCAAAGTCCTTGGCCAAAACGGATGACTCGAAACTCACCATCCAAAATCACCATAAATTCCAACCGGTAATAAGCCATTAATCACCATAAAGTCACCATAAGAATCTAGATTCGTGTATCATATACCATCATAAACCCTGGATATGTCTTTCTAGGTGATATAAACAATTTCATATATCATATCTGGATAATGGTTTCTAGATCATGGGACATCTAGAGAATGGTTTAAATTAGTAAGTTGGGATGATGACATTCCCAATATATGGAAAGTCATAAAATTCCATGGTTACAAACCACCAACCAGGTACTTATCCTATCTTATCCTCACATCATATCTGCTTGGTTTGGTTTCTAGATATTGGTTCATAGATTCATATTATGAACCATGTATATAAATCATATTAAACCCTGGATAAGAGGGTAAAACCACCATGTTCCTATGGTTTTCCTATGATTTTCCCATAAAACCACCATTTTCCTATGGTTTTCCTATGATTTTCCCATAAAACCACCATTTTCCTATGGTTTTCCTACGATTTTCCCATAAAACCACCATGTTCCTATGGTTTTCCTATGATTTTCCCATAAAACCACCATTTTCCTATGGTTTTCCTATGATTTTCCCATAAAACCACCATTTTCCCATGGTTTTCCTATGATTTTCCCATAAAACCACCATTTTCCCATGGTTTTCCTATGGTAAACCATTTCAGGCCCCAGATGTCACCGAGCCACGACCAGACCCAGAACCGCAGCCAGGCGCGGTTCCGTCGCCCCAGCGAGGCGTCCTCGGGCCAGTTGGCGCTGCTGTCGCTGCCGCTGCCTGCGTTGGTTTCGTTAAACGTGGCAGCGGTTTCACAACGGGGGAAAGGCCATGGGATTGATATAAAATGTGTATATATATATGGGATTATAATGGGATAATCATCTTTATAATGGGATTATATATCAGAATAGTTCATTCATAGATTCAATGGTTTTCAATGGGATTACATAATGGGATTATAACAATAATAGTGGTTATAATACCAATAATAGTGATTATATGATGGTTATATGATGGGATTATAACATATTATATAATGATGGGAATTTCAGGATCCTAAAATGGAGGTACGTTAGTACCATATTTTTGGGCATATTTTCTAGGGATATTCCCTGAAATTAAGGCCTTATATATGGTAGGTACCTCCATTTTAGGTTCCTGAAATGGCCATTGACCATATATATATATATATATACTGGTTGGTGGTTGAGCCACCCCTCTGAAAAATATGACTTCGTCAGTTGGGATGATGACATTCCCAAAATATGGAAAAATAAAAAAAATGTTCCAAACCACCAACCAGTATATATATGTATGTATGGAATTAATGGAATGTATCTATATATATATGGATAGTTGATAGAAAAGGAACATGTATATCAAATAGTTTTTTTTTCCATGTTAGTAATCATCCTGAAGTTCATAGAATATGGAATGTTCAAAGCTATCTTCAGTTTTAGAAAGTAATGCCACTTATTATATAAGGAAAATATGTTTATAGATACTGTACAATGAAGACCAGTTCTGTATCAGTGACATAGTGCTACCAGTCTTATAGAACGATATAATATATGTACGTATATTTATCTAATTCGATACATATATCTATAGCCATCTTAAAGTAGATAGAAGATTATGGGAGTGTCCAACATGTGCTCATTGTTGTGAGATTTGTTTGAAACGTCCATAGTCTATCTGCTCCAGCATGACTACATATATAGAGAGAGAGAGATACATATACGAGCGGTTGTATAGTCATCTAAGGGTATGTGGTGAGGGGTAATATCACTTACATAATGCGAATAGAAAAGGAATGTTATGTGTATATATATATATATGTGGGCTATATGGATAAGATTTAATCCACAACATTACTACCAGCTATGTGGACATATATATATACATTACATATCTGTATTTATCTATCTATCTATCTATCTATCTATCTATCTCAATAGATCACTTGGAGGTATTCCCGATCTCTTATACTCCTTCATTTACATATCTATATCCATATATATATATATATGTCGTATTAGTGGATGATAACCCGGTGAATTCTAAGCTGCTTCTCCATGGATTCCGGAAAAACATCAAGGCCCGATGACGGTGACCAGCCATAAATGGCTGGTGATACAAAAGGCCTGGTAAACCGACAAAAAACGATGGAAAATCATGGGATTTCAAAGCTGATTTCATGGAACTTTATAGTGATTCAATGGGATATTCATGGGATATACCCGGCCTGGTAAACGTTTACAGTTTGCGAACTGGAAAGATCCACCATGCTATGAAAATGGGTAAATCAACGATTTCATCATGGGCCATAGCTTCCAGTTCGCAACCTGTAACAGTCATTACCAGAGGGTATACCCTCCTCATCCTCCACGGTTCGGCAGATTTCCCAGCGCTCCCAGCCGAGCTCCCAGTTATGAACACGAGGATTTCATCAACATATGGAGAGATGCATTGGTTACGGTAAATGGACCCCAGTTTAGAATCTATGTTTTTATTGCTTTTTGTTTTTGGGACATTAAAGGAGGAAACCACCAATTGCTTCACCAAAGGGAAAAACGTCAAAATCGTTTCCAGTCGATCTCCCCGGAGGTTCCAATCCAATGATGATCCAACAAACAGTTTGCTATTGATAATGGCCCATTAAAATCGTTGATTTACCCATTAAAAATAGTGACTTTCTATAATTATGTAAACGTTTACCGGTGGGTATAGCATGGCGATTTTTGACGTGCCTAAATCAGCTAAATTTCAATGTGTTTAGCATGATCGGAGGATGGGACCGTCGATCATCATCAGCAAAATCTCAATGTCTCCCAAAATAATCATTAATCATTAACCATAATTACAATATTATCCATGAATATCCAAATATATCCATCATTATATCCCAAAAAACCAACATGTCCATTCTCAATTTCCATTCACATCTATCCAAATAGAAATCATCTTTGACCTATCCCCAACCCCCAACGGCCACGGCACCGCCGCGTTCCAAGTATTCATCGTCGGAGCTTTCGCTCGACTGCCGCTGCGGCCCGCGCGGTGTGACTCGCGCGCTGTGCGGTGTGCGCGGCGTGGCGCCGTCGCTGACTTTGGGGTGGATCATCCGCCGCGTTCAACGGCCATGGGGCGGGGAAGAGGGTGATGCAACCGGTTGAAATCGGTTGAAGGTGTGGATTGGTGTGGTCAAATGATGGTCATGTTTCATGGACAAAAGCTAATTTGTCCCACTTTTACACAGTTCTAGTGACAGGAACTGGGGGTATCTCCCCCCTTTGGGAGACCAGCATTGTGGACCCATAGACGAAACAAAAAGAAGAATGTGTACAGTAAAATATTATGTTAAAATAACATGTTTTTTTTAAATGTGTATGGAGTAACATCATGTAACATCATCTATATGATGATATGCATATGACCTCTTTAAAATAACATGCTCCAGTCTTGTTTGGGGACGGGATGATTTCCAATGCCCTGTCTAAGGTCGTCAACAACCTCGCTGCAACTCTGAGCAGCCGATGGCCGGGAGATCTTCACCGTTTTGTTTTGGGTATGGGATATCAGGAAAAAATCACCTATAAATGGAGGCTTTAATGGAGGATATAATATGATATAATGTGTTAATGAAAACCAGGTCAGGTTGCGGAAAATTGTGTTTTATTGCTGTGCATAGATGTCAGGATATCTAAATTTTCTTTGTCTAACGATCTAACGCTCAGCAGTGTTTAGATCATCTCAAAATAAACAGATGTTTTTTTGCCGCTGTTTGAAACATGGGAATCAGCAATTTTGAAATATCCGAATAACAACATCTTCAATACTTGGACCGTCCATCCCCATCTGCTTGAAACCAACCACGAAAACCACGTGTTTTTTTTTGTCCTACAGATTTGACCCGAAAATCAGATATCATGTTTGAAGAAATGGTGATGGTTGGTTTTATACACCATTAAACCAGTATTTGACCATAATTAAACCCCCGGTTTTTGTTGATTACATGAATCAAAATTCCAACTTTTGACCCCGTACCCGGGTTTGTCTGAAAATATGGAATACACAAAAAATGATGGCTAAAAAAGGTCGTGTTCGACATGAAAAAATTGCCGGCCATAGTTTTTTTTGCGGTAAATCCCAGTTTCAGACAGACCCAACTATCATATCAACTTCGGTAGTCCTATCCCATGAAATGTCCATATATGAGTATCCCATAATACTATACTGGTTAAAACATGTTACAACCTCATAGAAAATTCCCCATGACTCCATGATAAAAAAGGTGGTTGATAACCTATCATGGCTTGTAATACTCCAAAAAAATCGCCACGGATGTTAAAGAACCCACATTTCATAATCGGCAATGGCTCCGTTGGCCCATTGTAGCCAGATATCTCATGATATATCCCATAAGATATGAATAAAATATTGATTGAACCCATGATATGTCCATGATATTTCCATTAAACCCATGATGCTATGATTTAGTTCATTTTAGTTCTATTAATGAAATATATTATGGTTAAACCCATTGTCCTATAATGAACTCCCTGGATATTTCCGGAAAAAACCTCCATTGCTTCCTCCATGATTTTCCCATCCCAGAGCCTTCATGATGCTCCAATTTCACGTGTTGGTTTTTGTTGGTGATATAATCGAACTAGTATTCATGGTGTTTATATACCAATTTACAACATTTGGGGGGCACCAATTTAAAACCAAAAAATATCCCCACTTTTTTGTCCACACAATATATGCTATGCGTTGAAAATATTAGTTTTCCATAATCCATGGGGTATCCCTTCCTCCCCGAAAAACCATTCGATCACCACTAAATCGCAATAAAAACTCCTATGAAATTCCATAATGTATCAACTCCACTCAATTTAATGGTGATAAATCTCATTGAATAGAAAAAACTTAAAAGGAGTTGATTCTGATAGATCAACTAGTTTTTTATGTTATGTTATGTGTGATAAATGGTGATAAATCGCATAGAAATCCCACCTCTCATCCCGATGTGGCTCCCAGACTGATGTTCTGCCGCGTGCCCATCTGCAGGAACCCAGACTTGACCTCACAGAAGAGCAAAAAGCGGAAAGCGGACCGTTGCTGGCGGCCAAAAAAAAAAAAGGATTTATGGCATGATTTATGGGAGGATTTAGAATTTGGGATATGATTGATGATTGTTGAGGATGATTAGTGATATGATTTATGTTGATTTGTGATGATTTGTGATGATTTGTGATGATTTGTGATGATTTGCGATGATTTGTGATGATTTACATGATTGGCATTGGTTTGCATTGATTTGATGATGCTTCATTTGTTCATGTATTCATTGGCACCAAAGTTTTTTATGATTGAAGGAAACCTCTTGCAAGGTGCCCCCCAGTTATGTTTGTTGGTTTATGACCCAGATTATATAATTAATCATATTTGTAGCTACCATCAACCATAGGATTCACCTAGCGAACCTTTCCCAATTTAGCTATCACTTGCGGGGCCCACCTGGTATCCATATATGGATACAGAAGTATACATAGATTATATATTAGCTAAGTAAATTCCCATCAAAAAATCGGATTTACAAATTAGTTTAGTACAAATGGGATATATCTATCGGTATCATCCATGTGCTACCCGGTAGCTACCCGTTGCCCGTGGTTCAGTGGCAAACCCCTTGCGGTGTCCTTCAGTCGGTATTTCCAGAATGTCCATTCTCTGTGGGGGTTGCTATAGGATCTCCCGATGAAATCACAAAAAATGTATGGAAAACGTGGATTTTCCCATGATTCATTTTGCCAATGATGTGGCCCATTTCTAGTGGATTTTCCCAGCGAAAAAACCTCCATTTCGAGTGGATTCCCAATGATTTTCCAATTGTGATGTCTCAAATTCCCGTTCAGCTCAGCTACCATAAGCTGTGCAGCCAAGTCCTTGTTCAAATAATTGTCCTCGTGGACGACTTTTTCGGTCCCCAATGGGCGGAAAAATTGGGAACCGGAAACTCATGGAAAGCCCTATAGTTCATGGGAAAATCCCATGAAAATCCCGGTTGCCGGCTTTAAAAACCACAATCCATTGACACATGGCAAAAATCGAAGATGGAATGTAAACCAACCATATAGCTGATCATCAAATCATGGATCATAAATGATCATAATGATTGTCACGCGGATGTCATTGCTTCGATGGGATTATACTCGAAGAATCATATTATCGTAATTTAATCTCATACTACAAACAAATATCTGGTACATTATCTCCATGAGTATCCCATCAATACTGAATTTCAGCCCCAAAAAACCATCGGGATTCAGCAGTGATACCATCTTCAGACGATGGCCAGGTGGAAAAAAATCTGGTTCTATATAAACCCGTATAACGTACAAAACGTACTTTTTGATGTCGGGGAAAATCAGAAAAATGGGGGAAAAACAAAAGAATTGCTTAGATAGAGGGATTGAATGGCGGTTTCCTTGAATAGTGCGCCACAAACATGTTTACGGAGGGAGGCGACATGTTTTTTGGGCTGCAGGTGATAATTATGTGAGTGGCATGAGTATCACAGATCAGAAATGTGGTGGACCAAATACTAAGTCAACCATTTGGGGATGGTTTTACCACCTCTCGTGAAATTACGAGTGTTTTTTGGTATGTTGCTCCTCGGAGGATTAGTTTTCTGAAATATGTTACTCCCCGTGGATATAACTTCAGCTTGGTTTATTGATTTTACTTTAAAGTAAAATCAGTAAACAAATTACTAGGTTAACTAGAGTTTATAGGAACTATAAGTATATTATAGTAAATGCAGATTACAAATTTAATAAGTATACTTAGTATAGTTAGTATAGTTAATGGGTTTATGGACTAACGAACATCTCTGAGGGGGCAAGCCGAATAAATCTGGGTAATTTGCTCATATACTATGTGTGTATAAATATAAATATACATATCTCTGTGTGTGTGCGCGTTTTGATATATAATAATATATTCTATATATATATATATTAAATATATATGCTACATAGATATATATATATATATGTGCTACATATATATAGATATATATATATATATATGCTACATACAATATATATGCTACATACATATATATATATATATATGCTACATACATATATATATACACGTATAATCATATAATTCCCGAAAGAACCCCATGTTGGGCTCCCAAAATGACACCATCCCTCAACGCTCTTCGCTCCTGGACCTTTTTCTCCAGATATTCCCAGGAGAGGTCCGGGCTGGGCAGTTCTCGTTCGACCCTGCCATGGCGTTCTGTCCATGGTTTTTCTTGGGGGAGATCTAGAAAATTCATATGAAATATGTGGAAATACAATGGAAATATATGAAAGTCTTGGACATTGATAGAGAGATCTAGAAAATCGACATGAAACATGTGGGAAATATATGAACTTCTTGGAAATTGATATAGATCCCAGCTCGACTTGACCCGAGAAGCTAATCATCAAAAGTTTTAGCTTGAGGACTGGTGCCCCAATTTATGTTGGGCGGGTTTCCCCAAAAAATCCTGGAGGATCAAAAGATGCGTCTTTTTTTGTTGCTTCAAATGGTGGTATATCCCAGAAAAATACCATGGGATAAGTTGGGATAAGTTGGGATAAGTTGGGATAAATTGGGATAAGTTGGGATAAGTTGGGATAAGTTGGGATAAGTTGGGATAAGTTGGGATAAATTGGGATAAGTTGGGATAAGTTGGGATAAGTTGGGATAAGTTGGGATAAGTTGGGATAAGTTGGGATAAGTTGGGATAAGTTGGGATAAGTTGGGATAAGTTGGGATAAGTTGGGATAAGTTG